>Ga0172365_10000034_pt1 | contig 73385 bp, 72 predicted proteins | sample LakKivSesite48cm_FD_114535 | JGI IMG/M metagenome (GOLD analysis project Ga0172365, IMG submission 114535) | Sediment microbial communities from Lake Kivu, Rwanda - Sediment site 48cm | ecosystem: Environmental > Aquatic > Freshwater > Lake > Sediment | place: Rwanda: Western Province, Lake...
AAATTGACTTTTCCCAGGCTGATCCCCAGCTTGGAAGAGAGCTCTCGCTGCGTGAGTTCAGGGGATTTCTTGATTTCGCGAAGCAATCTTAAGATTTCTTCGCTTTCAAGATGGGACGGCTGCTCCAGAGTCATAATAAAATCCGGTTTGTTCATATCGTGAACTAACTTGCTTCCCTAATAAAGTCGGCATCTTTTGTCAAGAAAAAAGTGGTGGCGGGAAGTCTTAAAGAGCGAAAAACCGAATTTTTCCAGAAAGATTGAAAATATCGAGTCAATTCGAATATATCTGCATATTTAGGAATTGATTATCATATAAATATACGATAATTAAATGGGTCTTTAAACCATATCAGAAGAGGGGTTAAGTACTTCGTGACAGCGTCGTCTGCACCGCATTTGCTGATTTTTGAAAATAGAACGGAAGGCCATCATCTACACTGGCTGCGTTATATCACCGAAGATTTTCTGACGTTGGGCGGCAGGATAACTCTAGCGTTGGATTACCGTCCTGAAATGAAAGGTCGTATTGACAGCCACCTGCTTGATTTGACAGAGAAGGTCTCCATGATTTCAATCTATGACGGGGCCGGTACATTGAGAGGCGGGACCATGATAAATACAATAGCCGTGTGCCTGGAAGAAAGCGGCGCCCGAGAAGTTTTCATGAATAATCTTGATGAGATCGCGTCAGGTTGCCTTAGGCGAGCCGCCTTGGGCATCTATCCGCCCCGTAATATCCAAGGGAGGCTTTCCGGCGTCTATTTTCGCCCCAGATTTTTGATTAGCCCCACGTGGCCTCCCGGTAACATCATAAAGGAATTCGGTTTTCGAAAACTGTCCCGCCGGGCGTGGTTTAATAAGATCTATTTGATGGATGAGTATCTTCTCGAGAGGGCTCGGCAAAGGTATGCCGGTCAAAAATATTTCTTTTTGCCCGATCCATGGGATGGCAAATTTCCTCATGATCAAGAAGTAGCAAAGGAAAAACTTGGAATTCCGACGGATCGTTTTGTTTTTTTGAACTATGGAATCGGTGATCGGCGAAAGGGACTGCACCTGGCCGTGCGAGCCGTCATGGAATCATCCGCCGACTCGCGTTTATACCTGTTATGCGCGGGGGCTAAATTACCCGACCGGAAGACGGCCGAAGATCTCAAAGAATTGGGAAAACGGGGAAAAGCAAAAGTCATTGACCGTTATGTTTCCGAAGCCGAGCAGAGTTTGTGCTTCTGTGCCAGTGATGTTGTTTTGCTGCCGTATATAAAACATTTCGGCTCCAGCGGTGTTTTATCACTCGCGGCCGCCGCAGGAAAAATGGTTATTGCCTCGGACGAAGGGCTTCTTGCGCAGCAGGTACAACGGTACGAACTCGGCTGGCTTTTCCGTTCCGGAAGCATCGAAGAATTGAAAAAATGTATGAACAATGCCTCGCTTTTAAAAGTACCTGACATGGCTCGGTTCCAGCAGGCCGCCGACCGGTACGCCCAGTTGTGTTCACGAGACGCCTTCAAAAAGGCACTGCTCTCGCCGTTTGGACATGAATGAATGATTTTCCATGGATTCGTGGGGAAAAAGATTGATGATGACATCGTCGGACACTCGATTTTGGGAAAACGATCGTACCTCCTTTCAGGATGAGGAATTTCAATGGTGCCGGCAATTCGTAATATAGCGGTCGTGGTTCCTAAATACGGTCTGGTCGGCGGCGGCGAAAAATTTGTTTTTGAGCTGACCGAACGGATTGCCGCAAGCGATCGTTACAGGGTCCATGTTTTTGCCAACAGGTGGCGTGCACAGTCCGATCGCGTGGCGTTTCACAAGGTGCCGATCATTACCTTTCCCAAGTTCCTGACCACCATCAGTTTCGCCTGGCTTGCCAATCGGGCAATATCCCAAATGGACTTTGACTTGATCCATGCCCATGAAAGAATCTTTCGCGCGGATATATTTACCATGCACAGTGTGCCCCATCGATTCTGGGTCAAAGAGATTCGAAAAAAACATATGAGCCTCTTTGATTCCGGCACCATATGGGTTGAAGAAAAATTCATTAAAACCGGCGGCTGTAAAAAGTATCTGCCCGTGTCGAGCATTACGAAAGAAAAATTTTTGCAGGAATTCGCGGTTGACCCTGATAAAATTCAGATTATCTACCCCGGTGTCGAAATCGATAAGTTCGACAGACTGGATCGTTTACAATGCCGGCAGGAAATTCGACGGCTGTTCGGGTTGGATGAAAAGGATACGGTTATTTTATTTGTGGGAATGAATTTTGAGCTAAAGGGATTGGATAAACTCCTTTTGTCCATGGCTGTGGTCAAATCAAAGCAGCCGGACGCGAAACTCAAACTGCTGGTCGTCGGTAAGGGAAACGAAAGAAAATACAAGAACCTTGCCAGGGAATACGGCCTTGCGAAACAAGTCACGTTTACAGGAATCTGGAAAGAGGATATTGAAAAGGTATATCTGGCATCGGATATCTTTTCCATGCTCTCCGATTTCGACACCTTCGGCATGACCGTACTCGAGGCCATGTCCGCTTCATTGCCCGTCATTATCAGTGAGAATGTGGGTGCGAAAGACCTGGTCAGGGACGGGATAAACGGCTATATCGTTAAGAATGATGATATTGATTTGATCAGTTCGAAAATGGAAATGATGCTGAATGAACGGATTAGAGAGACCATGGCGACAGAAGCCCACAGGGAAGTGGTAAAGCATACCTGGGACAGTGTCGCGGAGGAAGTCTTGAAGATTTACGGCGATCTCACGGGCGGCTGAGATATGCTTGTGAAAGAAAAAATATTATCGAAAGACAACATTCGAAATATCCTCCTGATTCAGCTCGGGGATATCGGAGACGTCGTGTTGACACTTCCCGCGATCAGAGCTCTAAAAGAGAATTTCCCCCGTGCCAATATCATTGTTGCCGTCAGGGAGAAGGCGAAAGAACTGATAGAAGATTGTCCATGGGCCGCAGGTGTCGTTTCCATCAATGAAGAAAAAAGATCGTGGATGGCAGAACTGTTTCATCAGAGAGAATTTTTTCGTAACCTGCGAAAATCTAACTTTGATATGGCGATAGACATGAAGACGGGGGATCGCGGCGCCATTCTCGCCTTTTTGTCGGGAGCCAGACAGAGAATGGGACTCTATGCCCATGACGGCAAGCTCTGGCGAAATCGGGTCTTTACACACCTGGCGCTTCCGTACCAGGCTCCAGGGCGGCATATGGCCCAGCATTACCTCAGCCTATTGGATGTGTATGGCATTAGAACAGATCATGTCTGGCCTGAACATCATCCTTCGGAAGCCAGACTCCGGGAGGCCCAGACTCTTCTCAGAAATGAAGGCGTGCCGTATGATAGGCCGATTGTTGCTGTTCAACCTTTTTCTCTGTGGAAATACAAGGAGTGGAGTTCTAAAAACTACGCCGGTTTGATTAATTGGCTTATATCGAATTACAATGTGTCTGTTATTATTACCGGGTCTCGCGAAGAAAGGACGAAAGCCGATGGGTTAACAAAGGAATGCCCACTCAATACTTATAATTTGGCCGGGAAAACGTCCATTGGAACATTGGGGGCTGTTTTCAAAAATTGCAAAATGTTCATCGGGGTTGACAGTGCAGGCATGCATATTGCTGCTGCAGTTGGCGTTCCTACGGTCAGTATTTTTGGTCCGTCATCAACCATTGACTGGGCGCCGAGAGGAGTGCAGCATCGGTTTGTCCGGAAAGACCTCCCCTGTATTCCCTGTCAGAATAAAGGCTGCGAAGACAGCGAAACAAGTCGATGCCTCGATGAATTGTCTCTGGAGGAGGTTCAGGATGTTGTAAAAAGGCACATGGAAATGATTTCACAACATACCCGAGATGATATCGAATGACCGGCTGCTGTCTTCATAACAAGTTGGATTGCAGTCATCATCAGGGACGACGGACCTGGTGATACAGTAGAAAAATGAGAACGCTATGAAAGAAAAAATACCCTTATCCGTGGCCATTATCACACATAATGAGGCAGAAAACCTGCCCGCCTGTCTCCAAAGCGTCAATTATGCGGACCAAGTCGTTGTGGTCGATTCGGGAAGCACAGACGGGACGGCAGACATCGCAAGGCGTTTCGGGTGCGATGTATATATCGAATCATGGCGTGGGTTCGGCGCGCAAAAACAGTTTGCTATCGACAAATGCTCTCACCGCTGGGTGCTTCTTCTTGACGCGGATGAGCGCATCCCCTCCCTCACGGCCTCAGCGATAAAGGATATTATCGATTCAAGCTCTCAGGAAATTGCCGGGTACAGTTTCCCCCGAAAAAATTTCTTTCAGGGACGCTGGATGAAGCATCTCTGGGGGGGCGATCGGGTGGTCAGGCTCTTTCAAAAAAACCGCGGTCGGATAACCGACGCTCGGGTGCACGAGGGAGTGGATGTTGACGGTCCGGTAAAAGATCTGCAGGTACCGAAAGAGCACTTTACGGAAAGCAACCTGAGCGAGCTGTTAATAAAAACTGATCATTACTCTACTTTGGGTGCCCAGGAAGCATTTGCCGAGGGAAAGCGGGCGTCTGTATGGACTGCTGCCTTCCTGGCATTTTTTGCATTTTTCCAGAGTTATGTCTTGAAACTGGGTTTACTGGACGGCGTTCAGGGTCTTACTCTTTCCGTTTCAGAATCCGTTAACAAGTTTTTCAAGTATGCCAAGCTCAGTGAACTGAACAAACAAAACATGTCTGACCCTCGTGATGATTCATGAAATCACTCGAGCTTGATTGCCTCGTCGATGAGCATGATGGGGATATCGTCTTTGATTTCGTACAACAGCTTGCATTTGTCGCAGATGAGCCCGTCGCCCTTTTCGTTCAGGTGGATGTCACCCTTGCACTTCGGGCAGGCGAGTATTTCGAGGAGTTCTTTGCTGATGGCCATGGTCGTATCCCCCCTTTTTTGTTCTTGGAAAGTTTCATACATCATCCTTTAAGCAAACATGGCGGTCTAGTAGAAATAGGAAATTCCGATCACGCCGAATTGGCTGTCGATTCCGCCGTTGGGATAGCGGGTACCGGCGTTTGACAGGTGTCGGAATCTGTACCCGGCATTGACAGCTGTGTTTTTGTTCACAAAGAAGTAGGCACCGGCTCCGATGGTATTCGAGAAGCAGAAGCCGTCCGCCTGGTCCGCCGTGTTAACGGAAATATAATGGGGTCCCGTCGATGCGTTTACGTAGAGAGAGAAAAAATTTGTCACGGGATACTGGTATTTGAGTCCAATCCCGACACCGAATTCTATCTTATTCACGGGACTGATGACGGGGTTTACCTGGGGTTCGATATATGCCGTGAGAAGTCCCCTGTGTCCTTTTAGTCCTGAAAAGCACTTTGACAGGTCCATGCCGAAGTGCAGAATGATGGGAATGGTCTCGTACTTGCCCTCCGTAAGCGATGCCCGCCCGTAGCCCGTGATCAAACCGGCTTCCTTTAAAAAGGCCTCAGGCTCACCGGTACCGCTGACGCTTTCCATGGCGCAGAGCGGGACAGCCATCAAAGAAAAAGTCAGCACCACAAGAATCGCCAGAGAACTTCGAATAACCCCTATGCCCATGTTTTCTGACCCTTGAATTTATAAATTCAAATGGAGGGTCGGCAACAAGCAGTCCCCTACCTTAAATGTATCTCATTTCTGCAAAGAACCTGCCAGATCCCTCGTTTCTGATCCGGACAGATCGTTTTTTATGGCCTGGAACACCTCCTCGACGGTAATCTCTTTCATGCAGGAGAGGATGTCGCATTTTTTGAGAAAGCAGGGGCTGCATTCGAGATCCTTCCGGATGATCGTGTGTCCCCTTCCATAAGGTCCCGTTCGGGAGGGGGACGTGGGGCCGAATAGCGCGACAACGGGTGTTCCCATAGCCGCGGCGATGTGCATGGGCCCGGAATCCGTGGTGATGAGCAGGGATGCGCGCCCGAAGAGGCAGGCAAGATCCCTCAGGGTGGTTTCCCCGCCGAGATTTGCGACGGGGCGGTTCACCGATTCTGCGATACGCTGAAGCAAACCGTCCGCCCTCGCACCCGTCAGGACCAGCTTCAGGTTCAACTCCCCGATCAAACGATCGCAGAGCTTTGCGAATTTTTCCTCGTCCCAGAGCTTTGTGTCCCAGAGGGCCACGGGGCTTATGGCCACGAAGCGTTCATCCCTGCCGATCCCCCGCTGTTCCAGAAGAGAATCCACCTTCTTTCTGTTTTCCTCATCGACGGGGATGTGAAACTGCGGCTCCCCGACCTTCGCACCCAGGTGTCGCAGGAAGTCCAGGTAGCGATCAACGGCGTGTTTTCCCATGTCCTCGGGGATTTTTTCATTCAAAAAGATCCCGCTCAGCTCCTGTAGGCTGTCATAACCCAGTTTGCGACGGCCGCCGCTTAAAAGGACGATAAGGGCGCTTTTGAAGAGCCCGTGAAAGTCGATGACCAGATCGTACGGCCGGTCCTTTAAAGCCTTGAGAAATTCACGGACTTCATGAAACCCACGTCCGGCCTTTTGAGGATTGACCAGTTCCCTTAGCCACTTTCTCCGCTTTGATATCAAGAGGCGATCGAGATCGGGGTGCCCGACCAGGAGGTCGGAAGACGCTTCTTCGATGACCCAGGTGATGTGGGCATCAGGGTAAAGCTCCCTGAGGGCGGCAAGGGAGGGGAGGGTGTGGACCACGTCACCGATGGCGCTCAGTTTCACGATGAGGATGTTTATTTTCCCCGGTCCTGCAATATCCATTTCACGGCATCCAGCACGTCTTCGGCGATGTAAACGGGTTTATCGGTTATGGTGATGTTGCGGCCGTAACCCGTTCTGACCAGGATCCCTCTGGCCCCCACTCTTTTCCCGGCATCGATGTCTTTCAGCATGTCGCCAATGACATAGGATCGGGAGAGGTCGATGTCCATCTCCTTGGAAGCGCGGAGGAAAAGCCCGGACTCCGGTTTTCTGCAGGAGCACGCTTTCTTATAGGGACCGTTCCCATAGACGGGATGGTGGGGGCAGAAATAAAAACGGTCGATGCGCGCCCCTTTTTGCTGGAGGATCTCATTGATTCGCCCGTGGACGGTTTCAACAAACTCTTCCGTGAAATAACCACGGGCCACGCCCGACTGGTTTGTGATGACGACCACCTTCATGCCGGCTTCGTTGATAAGGCGAATTGCCTCGGACGTGCCGGGGATGAGCTTCAACTCATCCAGCCTGCTGAGATATCCCACCTCTTCATTGATGGTCCCGTCCCGGTCGAGGAATACGGCAGGGTTCTTTTTCATGGGAATTACCATCTCAGGGGTGGATTATCAACAGCGCCACGGCGGTATTATATACTTCATCTGTCGTGATCAAGTCCATGCAAATAAAGTCGGTCGGGCAGGTTTCCTTGAGGCAAGGACTGCAGTCCACGTTTTTTGTAATCACGATGCTTTTTTGCCCTACGGGTGATGTCGTCAGAGGGTTGGTGGAGCCGAAGATGGCTACGGTTGGAGTCCCGAGGGCCCCTGCCACGTGCATCAGGCCCGAGTCGTTGGACACAAAAAGGCGGCATCGGGCGATCAGTGATATCGCCTCCCGCAGGGTGGTTTCGCCGGTCAGATCGACGAGGGCATTTCTGGCTTTTCCCTGGATGCTCCTGGCAACTTCATGATCCCCGGCGCTCCCGAAAAGAAGGACCCTCGCGGAGAACCGTTCGATCAGGCGGTCGGCGACGCTTGCGAACCGTTCAGGATACCACCTTTTAGCCGGTCCGTAAGTGGCGCCGGGCGCCAGGCCTATCAGGAGAGATGCCTCCGCGATGCCCCGTTCTTTCAGGATACGATCCGAGAAGGCCTTTTCTTCTTCGCCGATTAAGAGCCTTACGTCTTTTCTTCCGGCCCCCAGCCCCAGAGCCTTGAGCATGCCGAGATAATATTCGACCTGGTGAACACGGAGGATCTCTTTTGATCGTATGGCCGAGTGCGTGAGGAAAATGCCTCTCCCGTCTGTGTTGTAACCGGCCCGGACGGGGATGCGGGCGAGCCAGGCGATGATGGCTGCCTCGATGGCGTTCTGGAGGAGAATGGCCATGTCGAACTTTTTGGTCTTCAGTTCCCGTACCAACCTGAAAAGGCCCCCGAGTCCTTCATGGACACCGGGACGTTCATAGACTATGACTTCGTCGACATCGGGTGAGATGCGAAGCAGATCGGCAACCCAGGGTTTGACAAGGATCGAGATTCTGGCCTCCGGGTATGCCTCTCTTACCGCGGTGATGGCCGGCAGGGTCATGACCACATCCCCGATCCAGTTGGTCCCGCGGATCAATATGTTCCTTACTCCCTCTCGGGGTATATGTTTTACCTGATGCATCTCTGTAAGCTCTAACAGGAAGAAGTCAAGAAGTTGAGAGGTTCAGAAGTTTAGAAGTTGAGATCTCCCTTGATCGTTTTTTTCTAATAACAGAATTTATCAGATTGTTTCTCCACGGCATTTATCATAGAAATAATCTCTTCACATTCTTTATCAAGAAGTGAGAATAATTCCGCTTCGATGTATTGACAGTGAAAGCAGAATTCCAGCCAACATTGTGTCTCCGAGGCCTCCTGCATCGCATCGGTTAATTTATTTCTGAATACCGCTGGGTATTTCCTTTTCTCCAGGCTTCAGCTATGTTCGAACAAATTGATCTTGACGAGCGCCTGATTTGATCGACCAGGGAATATTTCTCATCAACGGGAAAGGCTTTCGTCATTTCGAATATCTTCATAGCCAACGCGAGAGATCGCTGGTAAACATCGAGATCCCTGAAATGCCGGATTTGTCTGCGCCGCCCTGGAGGTCTGTCCTGCATGATCTTTGTTTCTCTAAATTTTGATCTTCTCAACTTCTCAACTTCTATTTCTTCTACTGCCACGGTTTTGTCTTCCAGCGCTGGTGGATCCAGAACCACTGGTCGGGGTATCGTCTCACCATGTCCTCCACGATCTTTGTGAAGCGCTGTGTATTCACCCGAAGATCCGCTTCGTAGTCTTCGGTCCGGGTGATCTCCACGGGGGGCTGGATGATGAATTTGTACTTCCCACCCGGCACCCTCGCCATGAAGAAGGGCAGGACAGGCGCATCCGTCCGAAGGGCCAGGACGGCGAGTCCCACGGCGGTGCAGGCGGGCCTGCCAAAAAAGTCGACGAAGATCCCCTGGTACTTGTCAACGTTCTGATCGCTGAGAATGCCGATGACCCTGTTTTCGGCGAGGAGCCGCGTGATTTTTTTCCCCGAACCCCCCTTCGGGATCAGGGTATTGCCGTCCTTCGTCCTCATCCAGGCGGTGAGATTGTCCAGGGTGGGGTTGTCGAGGGGTCGGTACACGATGCTCGCGGGCCGGGCCGCCAGCGGAAAGGCAACGGTCATGAGTTCCCAGTTCCCGAAGTGTGCCACGATGGAAAGGATCCCCTTCTTTTGTTCCAGAGCTTTCTCGAAATTCTCGAGCCCATCGAATTCCACCCATTCATGGAGATTCTCCTTCGTTATGGAGGGGAGTTCGAAGAACTCGGCCGCAACGATTGCCAGATGCCGGTAGACCCCCTTTGCGATTTTCGTGATCTCCTCCATGTCCTTTTCCGGGTAGGCGTGCTTCAAGTTCGAGAGGGCGATGAGCCTCTGCTTCACCGACAAATGGTAGAAAAGCCGGAAAACGGTCCTGAAGATGATCTTTCGTATCCCCAGGGGGATCAACCTGAAAGAGATCAGGATCAGGCTTGCTGCGAAGGACTTCTCTATCGGATGTTCCGTTTTGATTTCAGTTTCCATCGATTTTATGACCGGTTGTGTGTAAACTATAAAATATGACACATCTCCGCGGCCTCCATAATAAAATCACGGTATGAAGACCTGGCAACTTCTTTCAGATGCCCAGCTTCTTCCGGATCAGGGTCACGAAGCGTTCCTTTTCCTCGATGATCTCCACGTCGATGCCCAGGATCCAGACCCGGTTTGCGAATTCCCTGCAAGGGGCCAGCTTGACACCATCTTTTTCCGTCGTCAGGATGAGGTCCGCAGAAAGGGACCCGGCTTCCTTTTCTATATCGGCGATATCTCCCGCCGTGTATGGGTGATGATCGGGAAAGGCCCTGAAGCCCACGATCACGCCCTGAAGCAATTCAATGGATTCCCGGAAGGAATCCGGGTGGGCCAGTCCCGCAAAGGCGTATATCTTTTTGCCCGTCAGGTATGAAGGGGGGCGAAAAGTTCCATCTCCCTCTGTCAGCCTTCCGGTTCTGTGGCAAGCCTTGAAAACAGGGATGGCCGGGAATTCTTCTGCCAGCCTCCTTTCGAAAAGGGTCTTCCCGCTCTTTCCTGCCCGCGTAAGAACGATGAGGTCCGCCCGCTTCAGAGAGGAAAAGGGTTCCCGGAGAGGACCCCTGGGGATGAGGTGTCCATTTCCCAGGGGATGACCGCTGTCCAGGAGAACGATGTCCAGATCCCTCCAGAGGGACCGGTGCTGGAAGCCGTCATCGAGGATTGCGACGTCGATGCCGAAGTGCTCGATGGCATGTTCCCCGGTGACGGCCCGCTGGGAGCCGGTGAGGACGGGAACGGCGGGAAGGCGCCTGGCGATGAGAAGCGGTTCGTCCCCGCCCTCGTCAGGCCCTGAAAGGATGCTGCGGCCGTCGGAGATGACATTCATCTCTTTGGTGCTTTTACCCCCATATCCCCTGCTGAGAACGGCGGGCTTCAGACTCCATCCCATGAAAAGGCCTGCGAGCTCAATCACCATGGGTGTTTTCCCCGTTCCTCCCACCGTCAGGTTCCCCACGCTGATCACCGGGCATCGGAGCCTTTTTTGCTTGAGCAGCCCGTGATCATAGGAAAGATTTCTGAGCCGGATCACCGCGGCATAGATTAAGGAGAGAACATAGAGGAAAAGGTGTACGGGATTCAAATCATGATTTTTTTCTGTGTCCCATATATTTTTAAGAAAATTTTCCAATTTGGTCATTCGACGGGCTTTGTGCAGGGCTATCAATATCGGGTTTACGCCTGATCCTTCAGTTCGTTCTCGTCCTTGAATTGCATGTTGTAGAGTTTATAATACTCCCCCTTTTTCGCCAGAAGGGACTCGTGGGTCCCCTCCTCGACGATCTTTCCATCCACGAGCACGATGATCCGGTCCGCGTTTCTGATGGTGGAGAGGCGGTGGGCAATCACAAGGGTCGTTCTCCCCTTCATCAACACATCCAGCGCCTCCTGAACCTCGACCTCTGCCTCGGTGTCGAGCGATGACGTCGCTTCGTCGAGGATCAAAATGGGCGCGTCTTTCAGAAGAGCCCTGGCGATGGAGATTCTCTGCCTTTCTCCTCCCGAGAGCTTCACGCCCTGCTCTCCGATGATCGCGTCATAGCCATCGGGGAGTTTCATGATGAAGTCGTGGGCATTGGCCGCCTTGGCCGCCCTGATGATGTCTTCCTCGGACTTGCGGATGTCGCCGTAGGCGATATTATTTCTGATGGTATCGTTGAAAAGGATGGTCTGCTGCGTGACGATGGCGATCTGACTCCGGAGAGACTCGATGCTCACGTCGCGAATATCACGGCCGTCGATGAGAATCCTTCCCTCTGTGACGTCATAGAACCTTGGGATGAGATTGACCAGTGTCGTTTTTCCGCCTCCGCTCATCCCTGCGAAGGCGATCAACTCGCCGGCTTTGATCTTTAGATGGACATCTTTGAGGACCGGTATTTCATCATAGCGGAAGGTCACGTGGTCAATATCGATTCCCTCGGTAATTTGAGGAAGAGGTTTTGCCCCCGGCTTGTCCTCTATTTCGGGGATGGTGTCAATCACATTGAAGACGCGCTCTGCCCCGGCGATGCCCTGCTGGATGGTGTTGTTCACGCCTGTCAGTCTCTTTGCGGGCTCGTAGAGCAGGAGCAGCGCCGTCAGAAAAGAGAAGAAGGTACCCGGTGTCGAGATTCCGTATATGACTTGGTATCCCCCGTAGAATATGATGGCGGCGATCCCGAGGCCCCCGAGGAGTTCCATAAGCGGCGTGGAAATGGCCCTCACGGAGACGGATTTCATGGTCAATTTGAAAAGCCGCTCATTTTCCTTTGCGAAGCGTTCATTCTCGTAGTTTTCCATGCCGAAGGCTTTCACGATTCGATTTCCGGAGATTGTTTCCTGCAGAAGCGTTGAGAGCGTTCCCATGGTGACCTGGCTGTCGCTGGCAATCCTCCTCATCTTCCGGCCGAACTCGGCGACGGGGTAAATCGCGAGGGGAAAGACGAACATGGCGATGATGGCCAGTTTCCAGTCTCTGTAGAAGATGACGAAGATAAGCCCGATGAGCGTAAACGTGTCCTTGAGGATGCTTGTGACCGCTTCGGAGACGGCGCCCTGGATCAAAGTCACGTCATTTGTGATCCGGGACATGAGAATGCCGGTGGGGTTCTTGGTAAAAAAGGACAGGGGTTGAATTTGAATGTGCCGGTAAAGCGAGTATCTCAGATCGGCGATCACCCTCTGGCCGATGTAGTTCATCAAAACGGTTTGACCATAACTGCCAAGGCCCTTGAGCAGATAAATGATCAATACGGCAATGGGTATCCAGATGAGGGTTGTGGCGTTTTTGTTCAGGAATATTTCGTCGAGGGCGGGCTTGACCAGAAAGGCCGCCGCTGATGTCGAAAGCCCCACGACGATCATGCAGAGCGAGGCCAGGATGAATTTCCACACGTGCGGCCTCGCCAGTTTTAGAAGTCTCTTGAAAAGATCCATGTTAAATCATCGCCTTCCGGCTCATCCGCAAGGCTCCATGTACAATGGATTCCAGGCCCTGCTTGTGAAATACAGGGCCTCCTCACCGCCAGAGATGAAAAGAATCAACCCTTCATGAGCTCATAAGCCAGTTCGGCGGCTCTCCGAGATGCCCCCGGCTGGCCGAGCTTTTCTCTGACATTTGCCAGATTCCGTTTCATTTCGCCATATCTTTTTTCATCGGTGAGGATCTGGAGGATGACGTCGGCCATTTTCTCCGGTATGACGCCGCCCTGGATGAATTCAGGTACGATGGTTTTTCCTGCGATGATGTTGACGATTCCGATGTGATCGACGTCGACGAGCATCCTGCCGACGGCGTACGTCAGGGGAGAGACCCTGTAGATGATGATCATGGGCGTGCCCAGCAGGGCCATCTCCAGTGTGGCTGTCCCGGATGCGACCATGGCGATGTCCATCGCGCCGATGGCGTCGTATATGTGCTCTTTGACGAGAGTGAGTTTTACCGGGAATGCCCTGGCGATATCCTGGATGAATTCTTCCGAAAGGGTATCGGCCACCGGGAGGATGAACTGCACAGGGGAGAGTTTCTGACTCAGAATCCGGGCGGTCCCGAGCATGTCGGGAAGAATTCTTTTGACCTCGCTCTCCCTGCTGCCGGGGAGAATGCCGATCGTCTTGCAGCCCGGATCCAGGCCCAGGCGCCGGAGGACCTCCTCTCTGGGGGATTTTATCCGGGTCGTGTCGAGAAGGGGATGCCCCACGAAAGTGACCTCCATGCCCTCCCGGGCGTAAAAATCCTTTTCAAAGGGAAAGATCACGGCCATGCGGTCCACGATTTTTTTTATCTTCCCGATGCGGCCTTTTCTCCATGCCCAGACCTGGGGGCTGATGTAGTAAAAAACCCGGACCCCGCGTTTTTTCGCTGCGGAAGCAAGGGGGAAATTGAAGTCGGGATAGTCGATGGGGATGAGCAGATCGGGTGGGGATTCCCCGAGGCTTTTCCTCAGGTCAAAAAAAACCTTCAAGATGAACGGCAGCCGGGAGAACACCTCCGTCAGGCCGACAACGGCCATATCGGCCGAACGCGCCACGAGATCAACCCCGGCCTCTTCCATCTTTCCCCCGCCGATGCCGTAAAAACGGATCCCCGGATCAATATCGTGCATGGCTTTGACCAGGTTGGAGCCATGAAGGTCCCCTGACGCCTCCCCGGCGATGATCATGATCTTTTTGCTTCGGACCGGTCGGTTCATTTTATATTTATTTTGAGAGTTCAGGAGACCCTGTTGATAACGTCGCTGACCCGGCGGACTTCTTCTTCGGTGATCTCCGGAAACATCGGAAGAGAAAGGACCTCTGCAGCACTCACCTCACTGACCTTCAGGTCATCGGCGCCCCTCAAGCCGGTGAAGACCTTTTGCAGATGAAGGGGGACGGGGTAATAAACAGCCGAAGCGATGCCATGAGAGGAAAGATTCGCCGTGATGCGGTCCCGGTTGGCGGAACGGATGGTAAACTGGTGATAGACATGCCGGCAATCCGATGCCTCGGTGGGAAGGGTAACGTCTCCTCGGCGGATGAAGGTTCTGTATAGATCGGCGGCTTTTCTGCGTCCATCGTTCCATGCTTCAATCCTGCGCAATTTAACTCTCAGGATGGCCGCCTGGATCTCGTCCAGCCGGCTGTTATATCCGAGCAGGTCATGATGGTATTTGATCCGGCTGCCGTGATTCCGGAGAAACCTTATTTTTTGAGCCATGCCCTCATCCCGCGTGATCACCATCCCGCCATCCCCGTAACAGGCGAGGTTCTTGCTGGGGAAAAAGCTGAAGCAGCCGAAATCACCGATCGAGCCGACTCTCCGACCCCTGTATTGCGCGCCGAAGGCCTGCGCGCAGTCTTCGATGACTCTGAGTTTGTGACGCCGGCTGATGTCCATGATGGCATCCATGTCCGCCGGGTGACCGAAGAGGTGCACGGGGATGATCGCCCGGGTCCTTGGCGTGATCTTTTTTTCGATCCTGGCCGGGTCGATATTGTAGGTCTTGTCGTCGATATCGACAAAGATCGGTTTTGCCTGGAGGATGGCGATGACCTCGGCCGTCGCGATGAAGGTGAAGGGTGTCGTGATGACCTCATCGCCCGGCTGGATGTCGCATGCCCGGAGGGCGAGAAGCAGTGCATCGGTTCCGCTGGCAACACCCATCGCATAAGGAATACCGTGATAGCCCGCGATCTCGCACTCCAGCTCCGCGACATTTGGTCCGAGAATGAACTGGGTTTTGTCGAGGACCCCCTCTATGGCGGCATCGATTTCCCCCTTGATGCCTTCGTACTGTCTTCGGAGATCGACCATCGGGATCATGGCATCAGCTCGCTTGCGGTTTTCATCTGTTTGATGATGTTGACGGCCAGCTCGAGGGGTTTTCGTCCTTCCCGTCCGGATACCAGCGGGGGTGTTCTGGTCTCCACGGAACGGATGAAGGCCTTGATCTCCTCCTCGAGGGGGTCACAGGGAATGACCTCGACATCATTGTAGCTGATTCTGACCTTACCATCGGACCCTTGCGTTTTGCTCAGGGAAATCAGCTCCCTTTTTTCAAAATCGACGGAGTGGTACCCTTCCAGTCCGAAGAACCGTATCTTCTGCAGGTTCTTCAGCGTGATGCGACTGGCCGTGATGTTGGCCACGCAGCCGTTCTCGAAGACCATCCGCACATTCGAAATATCCACCTTGTCGGAGAGGACGGAGACACCGACGGCCTCAACATTTTTCACGGGGGATTTCACAAAATGAAGGATGATGTCCAGGTCGTGGATCATCAAATCGAGAACGACATCGACGTCGGTGCCGCGCTCGATGAAGGGATGGAGGCGGTGGGACTCGATGAACATGGGTTTTTCGATGACCTGCCCGAGCGCCGTCACGGCCGGGTTGAAGCGTTCCACGAATCCGATCTGGAGAATGACGTCTTTTTTTCCCGCCGTGTCGATCAGGTCATCGGCCTCCTCGAGCGTGACGGTCATCGGTTTCTCCAGGAGGACATCGATTCCCGCCGCGAGGAAATCCTTCGCGACCGGATGGTGAAACTGAGTGGGTACCGTAATGCTGACCGCGTCGACCCTGCCGATGAGATCTCGGTGATCGGTGAACGCTTTGCAGCCATAAAGGGCAGCCGCTTTTTGGGAGCGTTCGTGCAAGGCATCGACCACGCCGACGATCTCCACGTCAGGCAGGAGTTTGTATTTCTGCAGGTGGTAGTTTCCCAGGTGGCCTATGCCCACCACGCCGACCTTGATTTTCTTCATCCTTGCCCTACCTGCAAACGCCCCTTTCCGACCGCTCGATGAACTCAACCATGTGTCTCACCTCGGGCAGATCCGGCACCTCCGCTCTGACTTTTTCAATGGCTTTTTTCAGGATCAGGGATGATCGGAAGATAATCCTGTAGGTCTGTCTCAGGGCATTCAGGGTTTCCTCGCTGAATCCTTTTCGTTTCAGTCCGACCAAATTCAATCCGTACAGTTTCGCGCGATTACCCGAGGCCGTCACATAAGGCGGCACATCCTGCGCAACGGCGGAGGCGCCACCGATAAAGGCGTGGGTTCCGATTCGAGTAAACTGGTGGATACCGGTCAACCCGCCGATGATCGCGTAGTCCTCCACATCGATGTGGCCAGCCAGGTTGGCCGCGTTGGCCATCACGACAAAGTTACCCAGTCTGCAATTGTGCGCCACGTGGCTGTAAGCCATGAGGAGATTGTTGTTGCCGATCTTTGTCATACCGATATCGGCTGTCGTGGACCGATTAATCGTGACAAATTCCCGTATCACGTTGTTATCGCCTATGATCACCCGCGTTTCTTCTCCTCGATACTTCAGATCCTGCGGGGCGGCACCGATGGAGCTGAACTGAAAGATCCTGCAATTCGCGCCGATGTCCGTGTGGCTGTCGATGACGACGTGAGGTCCGATCACCGTGTTTTTCCCGATGTTCACGTCGGACTTGATAACGCTGTAAGGACCGACCTGGACACCTTCGTCCAGCTGCACACCCGGTTCCACGATGGCTGTAGGGTGGATGTTCATCATGATTCCCTTCTATGTTTTGGTGACGGAAGAGCGTCGCGATTTACGCCTTCTTTTTTTCAAGCGCTTCGACCCTCTTCAGAAGCGAAGAGACGGTGCTCCTGAGTTCAGCCATTTTGCCCAGATGGACCTGGAGTCGAAGCCACTCCTGGTGCGGCATCGTCGGTGTGCCGGAAACGATCTGCCCGGGCGGGATGTCCTTGGCCACGCCGGATTGGCCGGCGACCATGACCCCATCCCCAATCGTCACATGCCCGGCAAGACCGGCCTGACCTCCCAGAATGACGCTCCTTCCGAGTTTCGTGCTGCCGGAAATTCCGACCTGGGCGACGATGACGGAATTTTCCCCGATGACGACGTTGTGGGCAATCTGCACGAGATTGTCGATCTTGACCCCCCGCTGTATCCACGTCTTGCCCAGCGTTCCGCGGTCAATGGTGGTGTTGGAACCGATTTCAACGTCATCATCGATCTGGACGTAACCCACCTGGGGGACCTTGAAATTGTCCCGGCCGGGATTCGCGAAACCGAACCCGTCGCTTCCCACGACAACGCCCGCGTGGAGGATCACGCGCTTCCCGATGATGGAACGGCGGTAAACCGTGACGTTGGGATACAGGACCGAATCCTCCCCGATCACGGCATCATCGCCGATCGATGTCCCGGGGTGGAGGATCACACCCCGTCCGATTTTAGCGCGCCGGCCGACGTAAGCACCGGGCATGATCGTGACGCCTTCTTCGATCCGGGCGTCCTCTTCGACCGCCGCCCTGCTGCTGACCCCGGATGGCGGTTTTTCTTCGGGATGGAAGAGCGAAAGAACCCTGGCCATGGCCAGATAAGGGTCTTTCACGATCAAAAAATTACGGTCCGACCCTTCAGGCGGCTGGGCGACGATGATCGCGGAGGCCCTGGTTGATGCGATCTTCTTCTGATATTTCGGGTTCGCCACAAAGGTCAGGTCGCCTTCCCGGGCCTCATCGATGCCCTGGACGCCCGTTATCGTGATGTCGCCTTCGCCACGCACGCTCCCGTTCAGAAAGACCGCGATCTCACGCAATGTCATGCTCGTTGTTTTCATGACAAACCCGGATATACAGAATTATTTTTTGCCTTTGGACCTTTTGTTGAACTCTTCGATGACCTTTTTGGTGATATCCGCTCCCTTGCTGCGGTAGACCACCACCGGATTGTCAATGCTGAAGATAGCCGTGTATCCCTCCTTTTCTCCCACGGATTCAATCACCTTGCCAAGCTCGGGCAGGAGTTTGGTGGCCATCTCCTGCTTTTTCACGTCCATTTCCCGGTTGGCATCCTCGACCATCCTCTGATATTCTTTTAATTTGTTTTCGTAGTTGTTTTCCTTTTCCCGGAAAGCATCGGCCTTCAGAATGGATCGCTGTTTCTCGAGGTCATCCTTCAACCTCCTCATTTCGGCTTCTTTTTGCTGGAGCTGGGCTTTCTTTTTTTCAAAGGCTTTTTTGTAATCAGCCTCCATCTTGTCCCCGGGTTCCGAATCCAGGAGGGCCTCCCGGAGATTGACAAATCCGATCTTCTCCGCCGAGGCCAGGCAGGGAATTGTCAAAAGGATCATTAAAATGATGATTAAACCGAACGACCATAATCCCGTTTTTTTCATTGGACTTTCTCCTTTTGTATTATTTATGTTACCGGCTCGGGACGAGAGGTACAGGGCTGATGGCATCCTGTGGAGTTTTTGTTCCTGAATCTTTCGCCCGATATCCTGTTACCCGACTTAATCGGCAGAAGACAAAGAGTCAAGGGATGGTTTTGTTGTACCCGTGGACTTCAGCCCATCTTCTTCCCGGCCGATGCGTTAATTGAACCACCCGATCGTGAATTCAAAGCGGCTCGCGGATTCATCTTCCTGACGGTCGAGAACGTAACCCCATTCCAGCCTGAGCGGTCCGATGGGGGAATACCAGCGAATGCCCACTCCCGCTGTCTGTCTCAAATCGTCAAAATAGTAACCGTTTTCCCAGGTATTACCCGTGTCGTAGAACAGGACCCCTTTCATGCCGGCGTTTTTAATGAGCGGGAACAAGAACTCGAAATTAGCGACAAACATGGTTGTGCCGCCGATGATGTCGCCGGTCACGGGGTCCCTTGGTCCGACATCTCTTAATCCCCTCAGCGAATTGATTCCGCCCAGGATAAACCGTTCATAGACCGGCACCTCTTGACCCTCGAACCCTACCTCGTAGCCGATGCGGCCCCGAGCATTGAAAACATAATCCTCCAGAACCGGGAAAAACCAGGATGTGCTCGCCATATAACGACCGAAGCTGACAGTACCACCAAAGATCGTTCCGTAATGCTCGGCAGAGAGCCGGTTTCTGCTGCCCCTGGACGGGAATATGGCGTCATTCGTGGTGTCCCTGGAGAGCGTCAGGGTAGGTCCGCTCTGGGTATTTTCACCCTCCTGGTCCTTGATTGTTGTGGAGGCAAATGGCGATACATCCGTCACGTCGTTGATGGCGAACTTGTATCCTAAATAGCCCGAAACCTTCTCAAAAACGGGATAGCCCAGGGTGGCTGCCAAACCCTTGGTATATAAATTGTACGTGTCGAATTCTCTGTAAAGATTCCAGATATCGAACTTGCTCCAGAGCGGCAAGTCAAAGAGCCAGGGCTCCGTGAATGAGAGTTCGAGACTGTTTGTTTCAGATCCATAGCGACCCGAGAGTGATAAAGTCTGCCCCCTTCCGAAGAGGTTATTCTGTGAGACTTGGGCCATGAGGATAGCGCCTTCCTGCGCGCTGTATCCCCCGCCGACACTCACCATTCCCGTCGGTTTCTCCTTGACGTTGATGTTGATGTTGGTCAGGCTTTCCTGGGGGCCTTTCTCGGCCTGGAAATTGACCTCTTCGAAGTAGCGTGTTCTATTCAACCGCTCGAAGCTCGATTTCATTTTGTCGCTGTTGTAAAGCTCCCCTTCCGTCATGGCGAGCATCCTCCGGATGACCTTGTCCCGGGTCTTCGTGTTGCCTGAAATGGAGATCCTGTTGAAGTAGACCTGGATGCCTTTCTTGATTTCGTAGGCGACATCGACTCGCTGTTCTTTTTCTTTTGGGATGACGCGAGGCGCAACATCCGCGTAAGCATATCCGTCGTTGTTGGCCATCCGGGTGAGATACTCGATATCCTTGATGACGGACTCCCGGTCATAATAGTCTTTCTTGCTGACTTTCAGCTTCGTCAGCATCTCTTCTCGCGAAACAGAGAGGGCATCACCTAAAATTTCCACCTTACCGACCTTGAACTGTTTTCCTTCGTTGACGAAGATTTTTACATAAATACCTTTCGTATCGTGCGTGACGTCAGGGTCTCCGATTTGAACCTGAATGTAACCGTTATTGAGATAGAAGGCCTTGAGCTTGTTGATGTCCTCTCTCAATTTTTCAATTTTCAGGACACCGGCATCCGTGAAGTAACGAAAAATCGTCACTTCCGACGACTGCATGACGTCCTTGAGCTGCTTTTCCGTAAACGCCTGGTTCCCTTCGAACTTGATGGACTGGATATAAAGCCTCTCGTTTTCCTTGATGTCGAACACGAGCCGGACTTCCTTGTCACCCTTGGGTTCTGTGATGTAATTGATTTCGGCGTTGAAATATCCCTTCTCATCATAGAGCGTTTTTATCTTGGCGGAATCCGTTCTGACTTTGTCCATGTTGAGGACCTGGCGGGTCTTGACGGTCAGGGCCGCCTTGATGTCGTCGGTGCTGACCTTGTCGTTGCCCTTGATGATGATCTCCGAAACGGTCGGTCTTTCTTTGAGTAGGAAGGTGATGATCTTGCCCTCGGGACCGTCGGACACATCTGCGGCCACGTCGCTGAAGTAACCCATCCTGTAAATGGCCTTGATATCGGAGGATAGATCCGTCTCGGTAAATACCTTCCCCTTTGCGCTTTTGATCACGTTCAAAATGGCATTGTCTTCGATCTTCGTGGTACCCTTGAACACAATCCCGGCAATTCTTTCTTTGCCGGATATCTTCAGGGATATCTCTCTGGCCAGCTGTGTGGCGAGGGCGTTTACATTTTCCGCTCCTCTTCCCTGGACGTATACACCCGGCAGAACCTTTTTCTGTTTCACGTCGATCAGTTTGGAGTCCAGGCTGAGCAGGTTTCCGATTGCGGAGAGGCTGCCGATAATCACATAGTCAGCCCCGATCGCCTCGCCGGTTGCGATCGCCAGCCTTTCGTCGATTCCTTTTCCCCGGATCTGCGGCAGGTACCGGTCCCTGGGGATGATGGCAAGGTCCTTCCTTTTTATGAGCTCTGTCGAAATGCCGCTTTCAATGCCCTCCCTCAGCGCCGAAGCGTCCTTTTCGGCGTACACGTCAAAGGGGAAAACAGCCACCCTCTTTTCATCCTGAGCGGATGCAAGCTGAGCCAGGAAGACAGAGCAAAGGCAGAAGGTGAAAAGAAACAGACGGGCCTTAAGCATCATAGGGTACTTACTCACTGTGAACGATTTTCCCATCCTCGAGTTCGAACCTCCGGGACATATTTTTGGCCAGCGTCCGGTTGTGAGTGACCACCACCAGGGTGATGTTACGTGACTGGTTGAGACCCAGCATGGCTTCATAGACTTTTTTCCCGGTCTCCGTGTCGAGGTTTCCCGTGGGCTCATCGGCCAGGACGATCTCAGGTTCCATCATCAGGGCGCGGGCAACGGCGACCCGTTGCTGTTCTCCGCCGGAAAGCTCCCCCGGCTTATGCTTGAGCCGATGACCCAGCCCGACTTCTTCGAGAAGGGTTCTCGCCCGGTCGGACGCCTCCTGTTTCTGCATGCCGCTGATCAGGCCGGGCATCATGGTGTTTTCCAGGGCGGTGAACTCAGGGAGCAGATGATGGAATTGAAAAACAAATCCGATTTTTTTATTCCGGAAATCCGCGATTTTTGTCTCCGGCCAGTCGAAGACATTGATCCCGTCAAACAGGATGGTCCCCGACGTGGGGTGATCGAGGGTCCCCAGGATGTGAATGAAGGTACTCTTCCCCGCGCCTGAGACGCCGAGCATGGCCAGGGATTCACCCCTGGAGATCTCGAGGTTGAAGCCTTTGAGGACCTCGATCTCCTGGCCGTCTTTGGTAAAGCTCTTTTTCAGATCCCTGACCAGAATCATAAGGAATAAAATACCCCTGTTCGTCCGGTGCCCTACTCATACCGGATCGCCTCGGCAGGGTCGAGCCTCGAGGCGTTCCGGGACGGGTAAATGGTTGCGAGAAAACTGATCAGCAGGCTTCCAACGACGATAATCACCACATCCCCGTAATTCACCTTGGAGGGGAGTTCGCTGAGGTAATACACGTCACCCGGCAGAATCTTGAAGCCGAAGAGATGCTCGACGAATCGCGAGATATCCCCGAGGTTGAATGCCACGAGGAGTCCCCCAAGCGTGCCGAGAAGGGTGCCGATGCCGCCGATAATGAGACCCTGGTAGATGAAAATTTTCATAATGCTCTTCGATGTGGCTCCCATCGATTTGAGAATGGCAATGTCCTTGCTCTTTTCCATGACGACCATGATCAGGGTGGTGATGATGTTGAAGGCGGCCACCAGCACAATGAGACTCAGGATGATGAACATGACCCTTCGCTCCATCTTGAGGGCCGCGAAGAGGTTCTTGTTCATCTTCATCCAATCCCTGACCCAGAAGGGGAAGCCCAGTTTTTTCTCGATGGCGGCGGCGATTTCGTTCGCCTTGTAGATGTCGCTGACCTTGATTTCGATCCCGGTGACGAGATCACCGAGATTCAGAAATTCCTGCGTGTCCCTCAGGGAGGCGTAAGCGAGAGAGAGATCGTATTCGTAGAACCCCGATTCGAAGATGCCCACCACCAGAAATTTCTTCATCCGGGGCACCATGCCAATGGGGGTTGAGATCCCCATAGGTGAAACAACGTACAGGGTGTCATACAGGAAAATGCCGAGGTTCTTGGCCAGTTCTTTGCCGACGATGATACCCGGCAGGTCGATGACGTTCGGTCCGAGTTTGAGGGCTTTTCTTCCTTCCGGCGTGAGAAGTTCAAGGCCCCCTGCCGTTGTCTTGCCCAGGTTGATGACTTTTGCGGCATCCGCCGGAGAGAGACCCCTCAGCACGATGCCGTGCACGTTGTCGCCGTTTTTGAGCATGGCCTGGCTGTAGATAAAGGGTGTCGAAGCGACAACCCCGTCGATCTTCTCCACCGCCTCCTTGATCCGCTCGTGATCCTTCATCATCCCCGTGTACTGCATGAGGACGACATGGGCGTTGATCCCCAGGATCTTTTCCCGGAGGTCCGTCTCGAACCCATTCATCACGGCCAGCACGATGATCAGCGCCGCCACCCCCAGGAATATCCCTGTGATGGAGATGAAGGTGATGATGGAGACAAACACCTGCTTCCGCTTGGCCCTCAGGTAACGCAGGCTGATAAAAAATTCATAAGACATGGATTTTCCCTGGAATCAGCGCTCCTCGGTTTTTTCTTTGTCTTCTTCTTTTTTCCGCATCTGGGGGAACAAAATGACATCCCGGATGGATGGCGAATCCGTCAGCAGCATGACCAGCCGGTCGACGCCGATCCCCTCGCCGGCCGCCGGCGGCATGGCGTATTCCAGAGCCTGGATATAGTCTTCGTCCATCTCATGGGCTTCCTCATCCCCCGCCTCTCTTTCCTGAAGCTGCTTTATGAAGCGTTGGCGCTGATCAGCCGGGTCGTTTAATTCCGAGAAGGCGTTGGCGATCTCCCGTCCGTAGATGAAGAGTTCGAAACGATCGGCAAGCAAGGGGTCCTCGACATTGCGCCGGGACAGAGGGGAGACCTCGATCGGGTAGTGGGTAATAAAGGTGGGCTGGATGAGCCTTCCCTCTACTTTCTCGTCGAAAATGCCCATCAGGATCTTCCCGAGGGGCTGGTGTTCCTCAAAAAGAAGGCCCATACCCTCGGCGACCTTGTGGAGTCCGCCCCGATCCCCAAGGATGCCGGGATCGATGTTGCCGATCCGAGTCAGGGCGTCCCGGACGGTCATTCGCGGCCAGGGGGGGGTAAAGTCCAGTTCGGTCCCCTGGTAGGTGACCTTCAAAGAGCCGAAAAGTGTCCGGACGATAAAAGTCAGAAGCTCCTCGGTCAGGACCATCAGGTCCTCATAGGTGGCATATGCCATATAGAATTCCATCATGGTGAATTCCGGGTTGTGCAGGGTGGAGATCCCTTCGTTTCTGAAGTTTCGGTTGATCTCGTACACGCGCTCCAACCCCCCCACGATGAGCCGCTTCAGGTAGAGCTCCGGTGCGATCCGCAGGTAGAGGTCCATGTCCAACGTGTTATGGTGGGTCTTGAAAGGCCGCGCCAGGGCGCCGCCCGCGATCGGCTGCATCATGGGCGTTTCCACTTCGAGAAAGTCTCTCTCCTGCATGAACTGGCGTATGAGCTGAATAATACGGCTCCGGGTCTGAAAGACTTCCCGGACCCGGGGGTTCACAACGAGATCGAGGTGCCGCTGGCGGTAACGCGCTTCCACGTCAGTCAAACCGTGCCATTTTTCCGGCAGAAATCGCATCGCCTTCGCGAGGAGCCTGAGGGTCGCGGCATCGATCGTGAGCTCGCCCGTCTTTGTCTTGAATATTCTGCCCGCCACGAAGGCGATGTCGCCGACGTCTAGGCTTTTGAAGAGGGAAAACCCCTTTTCGCCGACCCGGTCCTTCCGGATAAAGGCCTGAAGCTTTCCCTTCCGGTCCTGAAGGACAATAAAGGCTCCCTTGCCGAAATCCCGGATGGCCATGATTCTCCCAGCAACGGAAAAGTTTTCCTCCACCCCTGCGAGGGCGTCATGGTCCAGATGGCCGTAATTTTTCTGCATCTCATCCATCCGGTGGGTGACCTTCACATCATTGGGGTACAGCTCAACACCACTCGCTCGTAGAGACTCGATTTTCTCCCGTTTTTTTCTGAAAAGTTCGCTTTCTTCCATACTGAGGACCCAACGGACTTATATAAGGGGATTTGACTATATTTTTTTAACCCAATAGTCAAGAAAGTTTTGGGTCTTGGCCATTTATGTAGAGAAAAACATTGACAAATATCCGACGGCATAATAGCATTCCTGCGTTTTACAGACCGGGCAGGAATCGCTTTAGGGGCTTTTATGGAAAGGACCTTGATTACGGGCGGGGCCGGCTTTCTCGGGAGCCACCTTTGCGATTATTTCATCGCAAAGGGCCACCGGGTCATCTGCATGGATAATCTCCTGACCGGCAACATGGATAATGTAGCCCATCTGATCGGCCACGAACGGTTCACTTTCATTGATTATGACGTGACCAACTATATTTATGTCGAAGGGCAGGTTGAAAACATTCTGCATTTCGCCTCGCCCGCAAGTCCCATCGATTATTTGCGACTACCTATAGAAACGCTCAAGGTGGGGTCCCTGGGGACACACAAAACGCTCGGGCTTGCTAAAGCCAAGGCTTCCCGGTTTTTGCTCGCCTCCACGTCGGAATGTTACGGGGATCCGCTCGTACACCCCCAATCCGAGAATTACTGGGGGCATGTAAACCCCGTCGGCCCGCGAGGTGTTTACGATGAGGCGAAACGATTTGCCGAGGCGCTGACCATGGCCTATCACCGGTATTACGGGGTCAATACGAGGATTGCCAGAATATTCAACACTTACGGCACGAGGATGCGGGTCGATGACGGCAGGGCGCTGCCGACCTTCATGATGCAGAGCCTCCGGGGCGAGGGTCTGACTGTTTTCGGGGACGGGACGCAGACAAGGAGTTTCTGTTACGTCGACGATCTGGTGGATGGCATTTACAGACTCCTCTACTCCGATGAGCATGAGCCCGTGAATCTCGGGAATCCCGACGAGATGTCCGTCCTGGAATTCGCAAGGAAGGTAATCGACGTCACCGGGTCCAGGAGTAGAATTGTCTTCAAGGACCTGCCCGTCGACGACCCCAGAGTCCGGCAGCCGGATATCACCAAGGCGAGGAAAATTCTGGGCTGGGAGCCTAATATCACGCTCGGGGAAGGACTGAAGAAGGTGCTCAAGTACTTCGAGGGCAGGGTGAAATGATCCTCGTGACGGGCGGCGCAGGCTACATCGGCTCCCACGTGGTCAAGCGGCTCGGGGAAAAGGGATATAACATCGTTGTTTATGATAATCTCTCCCAGGGACACCGGGAGATGGTCACGTATGGTCGGCTGGTCGAGGGGGACCTCTCTGAGACATCCCGGCTCGCCGGCCTCATCCAGGAACATGGTGTCACCGGGGTGATTCATTTCGCTGCCCATTGCCTTGTGGGTGAATCGGAGGAAAATCCTCGCAAGTATTATCTCAACAACGTCGTGAATACGCTCCACCTCCTCGATGCCATGTTGAAAACGGGCGTCCGGAGGATTGTTTTTTCCTCCAGTGCGGCGGTGTACGGTGAACCCCTCAGGTTACCCATCGAGGAGGATCACCCCACCGTACCGACGAATGTCTACGGGCAGACTAAGCTCATGATGGAGAATATCCTGGAGAAATATGCATCGGCATACGATCTTCAGTACGCGGCGCTTCGCTATTTCAATGCGGCCGGTGCGGATGAAGGGGCCGCCATCGGGGAGGATCACAAGCCTGAAAGCCACTTGATACCGCTGGTCCTCGATGTGGCCCTGGGGCGAAAAAAAGAAATCACCATTTTCGGGACGGATTACGACACACCCAACGGGACCTGCGTGCGGGATTACATCCACGTGAGCGATCTGGCGGAGGCCCATATCCTGGCGCTCGAAGATCTGTCTCAAACGGGGCGATCCTCAGCCTACAACCTCGGAAACGGAAAAGGCTTTTCCGTCCGGGAAGTCATCGAGACCGCCGAGCGGGTGACCGGAAAGAAGATCGGCACTGTGGAGGGAAACCGCAGGAAGGGGGACCCGGCACGGCTGGTCGCTTCGTCGGCGCGGATCATGAAGAAACTGGGGTGGCACCCGGCCTACGCGGATTTGGAGACCATTGTTGCGACGGCCTGGAATTTCCACCGGAGGAGATTCGGTTGAAGATGTTAAAACGCCTGGTCAACAAAAGAAAGATTCTCGGAGTCGTTAAGAATTTCTCCAGGGCGAGGGTTCTCGTCATCGGGGATATCATGGTCGATCACTTCATCTGGGGCAAGGTATCGCGAATTTCGCCCGAAGCGCCGGTACCCGTCGTGGAGGTGGCTCGGGAAAGCATGTTGCTGGGCGGGTCCGCGAACGTCATGCATAATATTCTCTCGGCGGGCGGGAAGGTTTATGCCGCGGGGGTGATCGGGTCCGATGATATGGGGCGCTGGCTCATTGAGGAGTGCAGAAAGAGAAAGGTCAGCACAGAGGGCATCGTCATTGAACAGGACCGTCCCACGACCGTCAAAACGAGGATCGTCGCGCACAGTCAGCAGATGGTGCGCTTCGACCGGGAAAGGATCGATCCGATCCGGGATGACAGCGTCAAGCGGATCGTTGACTATGTCCGATCCGTCGTAAAAGATTTTCAGGCCATTGTCATCTCCGATTATAACAAGGGGGTCGTGTCCGAAGTGCTGCTGGACGGAATCCGGAAAGCCAGGACAGGCCGGAAGACGACGGTTTGCGTGGACCCGAAACAGAATAACTTCCATATCTATCGCGGTTTTGATGTGATCACGCCGAATCACCACGAAGCCTTAAAGGCCGCGGGGCTCGACCGGGCCGTGGAAACGGGTGTTGGCGGGAAGAAAAAGCCGCTCGAGATAGGCGAAAAAATTCTCGAGCGATACGGCTTCAAGGCCGTCCTCATCACCCGGGGCGAGGAGGGCATGGATCTGTTCGAGCGGGGAAGCAGCATTCATATTCCCGCCGTGGCCAAGGAGGTCTACGATGTGACCGGCGCGGGGGATACGGTGATCGGTATCTTCGCTCTGGCCGTCGCCGCCGGGGCCAACTTCAAGGAAGCCGCGTATATTGCCAACCAGGCAGCGGGGATTGTCGTCGGGAAAGTGGGGACGGCAACGGTTTCGCAGGATGAACTGATGCAGGCTCTGTGATACCGGCAGGCTTTGTGGACGGAGTGACCGCGGTGGGGTGGGCCGCGGAACAAGATACATGAGTGAACCTCGAAAGCCCGACTCGGTCAAATTGATCTGCAGCCTTTTTGCCGTGGATCGGGAAATGCTGAGCGACGCGCTCAGGGCACTGTCCGGTCTGTACGGCAGGGCCGACTACCTGAGTGCATACCTGGCCTTTAATGCCACGGATTATTATGCCCGGGAGATGGGGCCCTCTCTGGTCAGACGTTTCGTCTCTTATGAGGAACTCATCGATCCCGATGCGCTGCCTTCGGTCAAAAAGGCGACCAACGAACTGGAGAAGCGATTTTCAGAGGGCGGAAGGCGACGCGTCAACATCGACCCGGGATGCATCTCCAGGGGTCATCTGGTTCTGGCCACGGGGAAAAGCTGTACTCATCGGCCCTACCTGCGGGATAGCGTTTACGCAGATTTGACGCTCGTCTTCAGGAACGAATCCTTCAGGCCTCTGGAGTGGACTTACCCCGATTACGCGAATGAAAAGATTCGGGAGATGTTTGCCTTGATTCGTAAAAAGTACCTCCTGCAGTTGAGGTATCATCAGGCTTCCGGGGAAGAGAAATAAGAGGATGACCCGCGGAGATTGATTCGAGCGGACTTACTTTCGACAGGAGGATGGACGGATCATGATCAAGAGCATGACAGGTTACGGAAGGGCTGAGGCCGTGCACGAGGGAAGAAAGTGGATTGTTGAGATTCGCTCCCTCAATCATCGCTACATGGAGGTGATCGTCCGTCTGCCCGGTGCGCTGACCCCCCTGGAGATGGAGATCAAGAAAAAAGTGGGTGAAAGACTATTACGGGGGCGATTTGATGTGACGGTTCAGATGGACACCTCCGGCATCCCCGGTGGTGCGATGCAGTATGATCTCGACCTTCCCCTCCTGAGGAATTATCTTGAGCTTCTCAATATCATCAGGGCCGAGTTGAAACTCAAGGAAAAGGCCGACCTGAATACCGTCTCTCGGTTCAGGGAGATCTTCGTCCCGTCAGAGCGCAAGCTCGACGCGACTCAGGCCTGGGTAGTTTTGAAGGACGTTCTGGACGAGGCCCTGACGGAACTCATCCGGATGCGGGAGAAAGAGGGCGCGGTCATCCGGAAGGATTTCATCGCCCGGATCGGAAAGATCCGGAAAGGCCTGCAAATGACGAAGACCAGAATACCCGAGGTGATCAACGAGTATCAGAAGAGACTCTCCGAGCGGGTGAAGGAGCTTTCCGGGGGCCTGGAGCTCGACGGGATGAGACTGGCTCAGGAGGTAGCCCTTCTGGCCGAAAAGACAGACATTACGGAAGAGATCGTCCGCCTGGAAAGCCACATCGAACAGCTCACAAAGCTGCTGGACAGCCGGGATACCGTGGGCCGGAAGATCGATTTCCTGCTTCAGGAGATGTGCCGGGAAGTGAACACCATGGGTTCCAAGAGCTCCGATGTAATGCTGTCCCATCAGGTCATCGAGCTGAAGAGCGAGATTACGAAATTGAGGGAACAGGTACAAAATGTCGAGTAAACAGGGATCAGGCAGCGGCGAGGGGATCTTTATCGTGGTTGCCGGCCCGTCGGGCGTCGGCAAAACCACACTGTGCATGGAGTTGATTCATCAGATCCCCGAGATTAAATTCTCCGTATCCTACACGACAAGGCCTCCCCGGCCCTTCGAGGTGCACGGCAAGGACTATTTTTTTATTCCGGAGAAAAAATTCCGGGAACGGATCAAGAAGGGGGCGTTCGCGGAGTGGGCCGAAAAATACGGGTTTCTTTATGGGACGTCCAAGGAGACGATGACGGAGTACCTGAAAAACGATAGCGACCTCATCCTGGCTGTGGATACGCATGGCGCCCGTACCCTGAAGGTCGCATATCCCGGAGGGATCTTTGTTTTCGTTCTCCCGCCGTCCCTCAAGGTCCTGAAAGAACGATTGATGTATCGGGGGGCGGAGAAAAAAGCGAGCCTGGAAAAACGCTTCAACAGCGCCGTGGAGGAAATAAAGGAAACAATATGGTATGATTATGTTATAATAAATGATCGTCTCGATTCTGCCGTTGATCATCTCCGGGGGATCTACCTGGCGGAAAAAAGCAGGCGAGAGCGGATGGCGAAGAAGATAGAAGATTTCATCAAGTAACGGGAGGACGATTACACATGGCAAGAGTTACTGTCGAAGATTCCCTAAAAGAAGCCAAGAACCGGTTCGCTTTGGTCATCCTTGCGGCGCAGCGGACCCGGCAACTTCTGAAGGGGTCGAAGCCCCGACTCGAGAATGTGGATAACAAAGAAGTGGTCCTGGCTTTAAGAGAGGTTGCGGCGGCGAAGGTCAGATACACCCGTCCCGAACTCCTCCTCTCGATTGAGGAAGAGGAGAGGAAATTTATCGGCGAAGACACAGGGTTCATCGGCGAGGATGAAGACAGCGAGTGATGAAGCGAGGAAAAGGCTGATCTTCGCCCTGGATATGGGGGAGGATCTCGAAAAAACACTTGGCTGGGTTGATCTTTTAAAGGATCGCGTGGGCCTCTTCAAGGTTGGAAAAGAGGCTTTCACACACTTCGGTCCCGAACTCGTCCACAGGATTCAGGAGAAGGGGGGCCGGGTATTCCTCGATCTTAAATTTCACGATATTCCCAACACTGTTGCGAAAGCCGCCGAGGGCGCCGTGAAACTCGGCGTGGCCATGTTCAACCTTCACGCCCTGGGCGGGAGGGCTATGATGGGCCAGGCGCTCTCATCGACGGAGCAGGCGGCCAGGGACGCCCGTTTGCCGACACCGGCCATCCTGGCGGTCACCCTCCTGACCAGTCTGTCAAACGGTGATCTGAAGGATCTGGGATTTCGTTTGTCCTCGAAAGAGCTGGTGGTTCACTTGGCCCAGTCCGCCCGGCTGGCGGGCCTTGCGGGTGTCGTGGCGTCGCCGCGGGATGTGACCGCGATCCGGAGGGTCTGCGGAGAGCAATTCCTGATTGTCACACCCGGGATCCGCTGGGAGAAGAACGTCCCGGGTGATGACCAGAAGCGTGTGGATACGCCCCGGGAAGCCGTCAAAAACGGCGCGGATTTCATCGTGGTGGGCAGACCGATCCGGCTGGCCGAGGACCCTGTAAAGGTAGCGGACTACATCGTGCAGGAAATCGCCCTGGGCCTGGCCGATAAAGGCTGATCTTTTTTTACGGATCACTAATCACGGTTGCTGATCACTTTCTCTCATGCAGGTCATCTACGGTATCAATCCCATTCTGGAAATGTTGCGGGGCCGCGCGAAGAGCGTCAAGCAAATCGTTGTGGCCGGAACACGGGGGGGAGAAAACATCCAGGCCCTGCTGCGCCTTGCCGCCCTGTCGGGCATCCCGGTGGAGTACCGTGACCAGGCCTATCTCGAGAAACTCGCCGGAACAAGGGATCATCAGGGCGTCATCTGCCTCTGCAAAGATTTCGAGTACACGGATCTGGATGCGGTCATCAGCAATCTCAGGGGACCCTTCCTCGACGGTCTCATTGTGCTTCTGGACGGCATCACCGATCCACAAAACCTGGGCTCCCTTCTCAGGACGGCTCAATGCTTCGGGGCCAACGGCGTTGTCATCCCCCGGGATCGCGCAGCACCGGTGACGCCCTCGGTCATCAAGGCCTCTGCAGGGGCGGCCCTGCACCTGCCCGTGGCACGCGTCGTGAACCTCGCAAACGCCCTGGACCGGCTTAAAAAAGAAGGATACTGGATCTACGCGGCAGAGGCCCGCAGCGGCGACGCCATTGATACGGTGGACTTTGAGCGCCCCGTCGGTCTCGTCATGGGAAGCGAAGGAGAGGGGATTCGCTCTCTGGTCCGGAAAAAGTGTGATTTTTTTGTTTCCATCCCCCTTGAGGGGACCTTTGACTCCCTGAACGTCTCCGTTGCCGCCGGCATCCTCCTCCACCACATCGCGCGAAAGAGGAGACGGACATAAACATCTAAATTTACTGAGATCTTTCATCATATCAGCGGAATATTCATTAGAGGTGCCACAAACCCCTTGACCGGCGGGAAGTGGCACCTTTTTTGCTTTATAAAGGCTCGAAAAAGCTCATAATTTTACCACTTCCTGTTTCTGGAGGGCAAATCTTTAAAGAAAGGAAATAAGGCGGCCGATATAATTTCAAGAGATAAGGTTGGTTCCGTGGTGTTTCCGGGGGGATCATGCCGGCCACGGGAAAAATGTTTTGATTGGAATCGAGACGCCCCTTCGAGGGGATTCCTGTTAGAGGAGAGAATGTTATGGCCATCTATGTCTGGGAGGCAGAGACAAGAACCGGTGAGGTAAGAAAGGGTGAAATCGAAGCGGTCAACGAGTCCGCTGTCCGGGGACAGCTTCGAAGGCAGGGCCTGAAGCCCGTCCGCGTGAAGGCCAAGCCGAAGGACATCCTGGAGTCCATCCCGTTTTTCCAGGGCAAGGTGAAAGACAAGAGCGTGGTAATCTTCGCCCGGCAGTTTTCGACGATGATCAGTGCCGGACTCCCCCTCATCCAGTGCCTTGAAATCCTTGCAACCCAGGAAGCCAACAAGACCTTCAAGAAGGTCATCAAGTCCATCAAGGATGATATCGAGGGGGGCTCCACACTGACCGATGCCCTCAAGAAATATCCAAAAGTGTTCGACGAGCTTTTCATCAACATGGTTGCCGCGGGCGAAGCCGGCGGTATCCTCGATACGATTCTTAACCGCCTGGCCGCCTACATGGAGAAGATGATGAAGCTCAAAAGCAAGGTCAAAGGTGCGATGGTTTATCCGGCCACTATTGTGCTGATCTCCTTCGGGGTCATCACCATGCTTCTCATCAAGGTCGTTCCCGTTTTTGAGAAACTCTTCTCGGGGATGGGCAAGGCCCTGCCCCTCCCGACCCAACTGCTCATCGACCTGAGCACACTGGTCAGCAACAGTTTCATCTATATAATCGCATCCATCGTGATCGGCGTTGTCGTCTTCATACGCTACTACCGGACGGAAGTCGGCCGTTGGACCATCGATCGGTTCGTTCTTCGCGCGCCCATCTTCGGCCCCCTGATGAGAAAGGTGGCCATCTCGAAGTTCACGCGAACCCTTTCCACCATGATGAACAGTGGTGTTCCCATTCTCGACGGGCTCGAGATCGTGAGTAAGACCGCCGGCAACAAGGTGGTGGAAAAAGCGCTCATGGAGACGCGGAAGAATATTCGTGAGGGAAAGACCATCGCCGAACCGCTTCAGGAAACGAAGGTCTTTCCTCCCATGGTGGTCCAGATGATCGCCGTCGGCGAGGCAACGGGTGCGCTGGACTCCATGCTTTCCAAGATCGCTGATTTTTACGAGGACGAGGTGGATACGGCTGTGTCGGCCATGACATCCCTTCTGGAGCCTATCATGATGGTATTCCTGGGGGGTGTCGTGGGCGGAATGATCGTGGCGATGTATCTGCCGATATTCCAGATCGGCTCTCTGGTGGGCGGTTAAGCATCCATAAAAAAATGGTCGGGATGGCGCGATTTGAACGCGCGACTCCTGCGTCCCGAACGCAGTGCCCTACCAGGCTGGGCCACATCCCGACAGGATCTAAAAATATAAAATTTATCTTCAAAAGTCCACACCTTTTTTGTATCTCCCCGGCCGAAGGGCCGGATTTTAATGGGCGAATCTCGGGGGGGACTTTTTTTGTGGGGGCCTGAGACCTCCCGACTTTCATCAACCCTGTTTTACCCTGACCGCCTTCCTCGTTGCAGGGCAGGGTCTTATCCTTTGAGCAGGATCTTTTTCCCGTGTCGGGGCTCACCTTGATTCAGAATCAAATCGTTATTATGATAAGCATAAAGAAATCCATGGACGGATTTAAAAAGTTGTCTTATCATACGCACAATGATAGAAGAAAAAAAGAGAGAGCGGCGGAGGAAAAGGGTCGGTGATCATTTACGATCTGAAGTGTAAAAAGAACCACAAATTTGAGGGCTGGTTCAAGGACAGGTCCAATTTTGAACAGCAGCAAAAGGGAAGGCTCACCACCTGTCCCGTCTGCGGCAGTTCTGATGTGGACATGGTCCCCTCGACAGTGGCCATCATGGGCAAGGACTTGAAGGAGTCCAAACGGGGCGATCTAACGGAAGTCTCCGGGATGAAGATGCTCCAGATGCTTAATGAATACATCAACAAGCACTTTGATAACGTAGGTGAAAAATTTGCCGAGGTGGCCCTCAAGATTCATCGAGGTGACGAAGAACGGCGAAATATCAAGGGGACCACAACGCCCAGGGAAGAGGAAACCCTCCGGGAAGAGGGGGTCGATTTCGTCAAGATCCCCGTACCCAAATTTGACAGTTGATTTTAAACCCACAATCGTGATTATCATGCAGGGGGTCCGACCAAGACCCCCTTTTTTGTGTAAGTGGGCACCATGAAAGAATCCTTCAACGACATACTGAAAGCGATCGGGGACACGCCGCTTGTGGAGATTCGCAGACTGAATCCCAGCCGAAAGGTCAGGATCTACGCGAAACTGGAAAGCTTCAATCCGGGGGGGTCCATCAAGGATCGCACGGCGCTTTACATGATCGAAAGGGCCGAGGAGCGGGGAGAACTCACGAAAGGCAAGGTCATCCTGGAGGCCACGAGCGGGAATACCGGCATCGGACTCGCGATGGTAGCCGCTGCGAAAGGCTACCGGATATGCCTGACCATGTCGGAGTCTGCCAGTGAGGAGCGGAAAAAAATTCTGAAAGCGCTCGGGGCGGAACTGCGGTTCACAGCGGCCGCGCTTGGAACCGACGGCGCCATCGAGGAAGCCTACAGGCTCATGCGGGAAAATCCCGATAAGTACTTCCTGGCGGACCAGTTCAACAACGAGGATAACATCGCGGCCCATTACCATGGAACGGCCGAGGAGGTGTGGCGGCAGACGGAAGGAAGGGTGACCATGGTCGTTGCCTCCCTGGGGACCTCCGGAACGGCCATGGGCCTGTCGGGAAAACTCAAGGAGTACAACCCCGGCATCAGCATCGTGGGCGTGGAGCCCTACATGGGGCACAAGATCCAGGGCTTGAAGAACATGAAGGAATCCTATCAGCCCGGCATCTACGACAGGAACCGCCTCGATGAGAAGGTGAATGTCCTCGATGAAGACGCCTTTGAGATGGCGAGAAGACTTTTGCGTGAAGAAGGCATCTCCGCCGGGATGAGTTCGGGGGCGGCCATGCACGTGGCGGCGGAAAAGGCCAGGACCCTGGAGGAGGGACTCATCGTGGTGATCTTCCCCGACGGTGCGGAGCGATACCTGAGTACGGAGCTCTTCGCGGACAAGGAAAGATCAACGCTCAAGCTCTTCAATACCCTTGCCCGGACCAAGGAGTTCTTCCAGCCCATCAACCCGAAGGAGGTCCTGATTCATTCATGCGGTCCCACGGTCCATCTCGTGCCGCACATCGGCAGCTATCGCCGCTTCGTTTTCTCGGATCTTCTGACCCGGTACCTCGTTTACAAGGGATACCGGGTGAGGAATATCACCAGCGTCATCGATCTTTCCGATAGAGCCATCAGGGGTGCCGACCGTGAGCACATGGATATTTCGGAGTTCACTGAACGGTCTTTCAAGGAGTTCATCGGGGGCATGCAAAAATTAAATATCCGCCGTGAATCTCATTACCCGAAAGCGAGCGAAAACATCGATACCATGATCCATCTCTCGGAGAAGCTGGTGGAAAAGGGGTTTGCTTACGAAAAACTCAAGTCCGTCTACTTCGATATTTCGAAGCTCGAGGACTACGGAAGCCTGTCGAAGATTGATCTCAACAGGATGCAACAGGAAAGAACGGTCGATGTCGACGATTACGAGAAGGACAGTCCCGTTGATTTCACCCTGCTCAAACGATCCAACCTGGCCGAGCTGAAACGAGGGATCTATTTCAAGACCCGGTGGGGAAATGTCCGGCCGAGCTGGCATTTGGAATGCGCTGCCATCTCGATGAAGTATCTCGGCGACACCTTTGATATCCATTGCAGCGGCTCCGATCTCGTCTTTCCGCACTGCGAGAATGTCATGGCCATTGGAAAGGCCGCTACGGGGAAGCGATTGGCAAACTACTGGCTGAATTCGGAGCTCGTCATGATGGACGGGAAGAAGATGTCCCGGTCGCTGGATAATTTCTTCACAATCGAGGATCTCGAACGCCGCGGGTTCAGGGGAAAAGAGATCCGCTATTTTCTGCTCAGTTCCCATTACCGTAAACCCCTGAAGTTCTCCTTTGGTGCGCTCGATACGGCCAGAAACACCATCCGGAAACTCGACGAATTCGTCCAGCGGCTCATACACTTCACGCCCGGGCCGGGTGACCCCGATACGGACCAGTACGTCTACGATGTGAAAAACGGGTTTATGGAAGGGATGGACGATGATTTAAACATATCGGCCGTCTTTGCATCCCTCTTTGGATTCGTTAAAAAGGTCAATGGACCCCTTTCCCGGCATCAGTTGAACGGTGCAGAGCGGGACAAGGTTCTGGACGTTCTCAAAGGGATCGACGCCGTGCTCGGCATCATGAGCTTCGAGGAAGAGGGGCTGGGCGTCGAAGCCTCGACGCTCATCAGGCAGCGCGAAGAGATGCGTAAGAAAGGTCAGTGGAAGGAAGCTGACGAAATCCGCCGGAAGCTCTCCGAAATGGGGATCGTCATACAGGATACCCCCGAGGGGACCCTCTGGAGAAATAAATAGGTCCCGGTGAGGGCATTCGTCTCTCTGCGCTCACTCTTCGCTTTGAGACTATCATTATTAAAATTTATCATTTATATGCCATCCATTTAATCCCGCCAATGTTTTGATAATAAAATGAATCTACTTAAATTATTTTAGTTTTTTCGGGTCATTTTGTGACTCGAAAACCCCGTTTTCCGGGGTGTTGTGAAGGGAGAAAATTCAAAAAAACCCTATTGCCATCTGAGGGGAGATTGTATATGATCCTCCGGCTTTGCCCATTGGAGAAAGGCCGGATTGCGGCTTCACCGTGTGTGTGACACTGCCTTTCTTTCCGGGTTATGGGGAGACAGAGGTCGAAAGACGGCATTTTTAGGCTGTTGCACGGATCAGAAGGGGAGGGACGAAAATTCCTTCGGGTCAAAGCCGTCGATTCACTACAGGAGGTGGGGATTCATGGAGATGGACAACACAACCTTTGGGTTAACAATGCTCATCTGCGGCATGGGGGGGACACTTTTGACGCTGTGGATTATGAGCCTTGTCATGACAGCCCTTGGCCGGTTGTTCCCGGAGAAAGCAGAACCGAAAAAGGAGGGCTGAGATATGCTGGAGGCGATTTTAAATGGTCTGGGCGGGCTCGTCGCAGGCTTCCAGGCCCTCGCCCTGGACTGGCGAAGCATTATCATGATTGTCATCGGCTGCATCCTCCTTTTCCTGGGGATCAAGAAGGACTGTGAGCCCCTGCTACTCGTTCCCATCGGGTTCGGCTGCATCCTCGTCAATATACCCCTTTCCGACCTCATGGCCAAGGAGGGGTTCCTGCGCGTCATCTATGACGCCGGTGTGGACACGGAGCTGTTCCCGCTTCTCATTTTTATCGGGATAGGCGCCATGACGGATTTCGGACCCGTCCTGGCGCAGCCTTCGACCTTTCTCCTGGGGGCCGCGGGGCAATTCGGAATTTTCCTGACCCTCCTGATGGCGCTATTTTTTGGGTTCACCAAACTGGAAGCCGTCTCTATCGGTATCATCGGGGCCTGTGACGGTCCTACGGCCATATATGTCACGTCGAAATACGCGCCCCACCTGCTCGGTGCCGTCTCGGTGGCCGCTTATTCTTACATGGCCCTTGTTCCCGTGATCCAACCGCCGATCATGCGAGCCATGACCACGCAGGCCGAACGGGCGACGGTCATGAAATACAAGGCCAGGCCCGTGTCCAAGACAACAAAAATCCTCTTTCCCCTGGTCATTACCATCCTGGGCGGGCTCATCGCCCCTAAAGGGCTCCCGCTCCTGGGGTCCATCATGCTGGGGAACCTGATGAGAGAATCCGGTGTGGTGAGCCGCCTGACGAAAGCCTCGGAGAATGAGATCGCAAACGTCGTGACCCTCTTTCTCGGTCTTTGCATCGGGGCCACCATGTCGGGTGCCGCTTTTCTCAGGCCCCAGACGCTGATTGTCCTGGGTCTGGGCTTCGTGGCGATATGCCTCGACACGGTGTGCGGGATTCTCTTTGCGAAGGGCATGCGGGTTCTGAGCGGGGGAAAGATCAACCCCCTGATCGGCGCCGCGGGGATATCCGCCTTTCCGATGGCGGCCCGGGTGGTCCAGCGTGAAGGTATCAAGTATAATAAAAAAAGTTATCTTCTCATGCATGCCATGGGGGCAAACGCCGGCGGTCAGGTCGGTTCCGTGATCGCCGCGGCGGTGATGCTTTCCGTGCTGGCCGGCATGGGGATCATATCGTAAAAAAAACTATACAATCCGTTTGTTTTTGGCTAAATATAGCCCTGCCTGCCTCGGATTGGAGATTGCGAGTGAAGGAGGAAGTAACAGATGGCTGATGAGGTATTGGCCCCGATGCCCGGGAAGATTACCAGGATCCTTGTGAAACCCGGCGACGATGTTCTGGAGGATGAAGAAGTCCTGGTCCTCGAGGCCATGAAGATGGATAACCCCATTTTCGCGCCTTCCAATGGAAAGGTAAAGGAGATCCGGGTCAAAGAAGGCGAGGAAGTGGATGTGGATCATGTGCTTCTGATCATTGAATGAACAGGACTGGGGTCGTTATTTCCCCCGGCATTTCGTAATAAGTAAAAAGACAAAGCCCCGTGGATGAAGAATCCATGGGGCTTTTTTATGACCGCCGGTCAGCAGCATCCCTTCGAACGGAGGGCGGGCCCGGCGACGCTTTTGCACGCGGGGCGCATGACCTTCGGATCAGCGGGTCCGGTAGTGAAGTTTGCATTGAACCCTGGCCGGCGCCGCAATTTTTTGCGCCAGTTCCTCCACGGCCCGGTGTTCATTGACATCGTGGACAACTCCCTGCAGAATGACGGACTCTCCGTCGGAGGAAGCTTCGAGCGTGGGAAGATGGAACCGCCGGTCCGTGAGGATGCCGGCCCTGACCCTCGCGGCGAGGGCCCTTCCGGCGAGCATTTTCCGGGCCTCGGGTGTGGCCAGGCGGTCCTTTTCCCTGAGGACGTCTACCAGGATCTTCGTGACCTGCTCATAGGTCTGGACGCCGGTGTTCAGCACCATGTCGTAGTCTTTCAAATCATCCCAGTTTCTGCCATAGTGGGTATGGATGAAGCCGCCTCGATTCCGATCCACCCGGTCGATGAGGAGCGATGCCGCCTTATGATCCACGCCATCCCTGAGCATGACCCGTTCAATGCGTTTGTCTTTCGGCGCCGTCAGCCGGATCTTCAGCACATAGGGAATACCCTGCAGCAGGTAGTTGGCCCCTCGGCCGACGATGATGACGTTGTCCCTGCGGGCGTGCTCGTAAATGTAGGATTCCACGAGGGCGATGAAGCCCTGATATTCCCAGTCGTATCGCTCCCAGAAGGAGGGGACGGCCTCGTCGAGCTTGCGTCCGACCCGCTCCCATCTTTCCCCTGCAGCCTTCATGTCCTGCAGGATGCTCTCTTTGGCGACATACTGATAGTTCAAGGCTTTGGCCAAGGCGGTTGCGATCTCCCGGCTTCCGCTTCTAAATTCCCTGGATATCGTCAGTATGGCCATTGTCACTCCTCCTTTTGAGAGCGCGGGATTTCAACGGTTTCCCCGGCGGCAAGCTCTTCTTTTGATCGTTTCCACTTGAGCAGGATCTTACCCGCCACAATGACGCCGATGGTGAAGAAGGCCTCGACGCTGTATTGCAGCCATGTCGGCGGATGGAAGGTGTCCACAATAAAGGGGTCGGTCATCATCATCTCGCCGCCCACCCGTCCAAGGATGGCCGCGCCGATGTAGATGATGACGGGATAGCGGTCCATGAGCGAGGCGAGAAGACCGCTCGTGAAGACGACAAAAGGAATGCTGAGTCCAAGGCCGAAGATTAGGAGGAAGAGATTTCCTTTGGAGGCGCCGGCCACGGCGAGGACGTTGTCCGTGGACATGGTGATATCGGCCACCATGATGACCCATATGGCCTGCATGAGGGTCCTTGCCTTCCTCTCCGATTCTTCCGCCGGCGCACCCTCCATGAAGAGTTTCACGGCGATCCAGAGGATCACGGCGCCGCCAATGAACTTGACGAAACGAATAACCAGAAGTTGGGCCGCAAAGAAGGTCAGGATAACCCTGAGCGCCACGGCCGCGCCGGCGCCTAATATGATCCCCTTCCGGCGTTGCTCCCGCGGCAGGGTCCGGACGGCCATGGCGATGACGACGGCGTTGTCACCGGCGAGAATGAGGTCGATGATGACAATACTAACGAATCCGAGAAAAAATTCTGTCGTGAATTCGATGGTCCCAAGTATTCCCAGATCGATCATGCTGTCCTCTTCTGTCGGGTCGAATTCGTTTTAAAGGGTTGCTCGCTCTGGATCATGAACTTTTTGGAAGAGCGGGGACCCCTTGTCGATGGTCTTTTGCAGGGATTCCTCTTCCTGAAAGCGCCGGGAATATTTCAGAGATCCGGGGAAAAGTCAATCAGATTGTCACCTGCGAAAGAGGGGTCATCCGTTGGCACATAACCCGTGGATACTGAAGGGACAACGCTTTCATCGGCTTTGCGTGACGCCTTTTCGGTCACAGCAGGCGTAAACAGGGCAGCGACTGCATAGGGGCGAGATGGGCCTGCAGATGTTCTGCCCGTGGGCCACCAGGAGGGTATTAAAAATGATCCAGTATCTTCTGGAGAGTTTTTTCCTGAGGGCGAATTCCGTTTCTTTCGGCGATTTCGTCGCCACATATCCGAGGCGGTTTGAGATCCGATGGACATGCGTGTCGACGCAAAGGCCGTCCTTTTGGTGGGCCAGGGCGAGCACGAGATTTGCCGTTTTTCTCCCCACCCCCTTCAAGGTCAGAAGATCCTCGATCCGGTCCGGGACCTTCGAGTGGAAGTGCTCGATGAGGGCGCGGCAGGCCTCCCGGACGTGACGGCTTTTGCTCCGATAGAAACCGACAGGGTAGATGGCCCGGGCAATCGTCTCTTCGGATAGTTTCAGCACCTTGTCAGGTGTGGAGGCCAATGTGAAGAGCCTCTCCGTTGCGGCGGCCGTGACCTCATCCTTCGTCCTGGAACTCAGGACCGTGGAGATGAGAATTTTGAAGGGATCGCTCTTCCTCTCCGCGAGGGCGGTTGTGATCGGCAGTTCCCACTTTTTCAGTTCTGCCGTCAGGATGCGGATGACTTTGACAATGTCGCGGTCGTTCATAACAACGGCTGAGGGTAGAATGCCCTCAGCAATTTTGAGTTTTTAGTTATGAGTTATGAATTAGGGTATTAGATTCTTGATTTATTAACTCAAAATTCAACATTCAAAACTTGTATATTAAATCACATCCCGCAGAGCCGGGCGTGATGCGCCTCAGTGGTACCCCTCTTCGTGGGCCAGGATATCCAGATGAAGGGTGGCGATATCTTCCAGATCCAGGTCGGGCTCATCCGCCTGCGACCTGAAATCGACGGTTTTGATGTATCGCTTGCAGGCATCACAGACATCGACCCGGTATTTCTCCTCTCCCTCCACGGAGAAATAGGCCAGGGACTGCTGCTCCTCGTTTCCGCAGAAGGGACATTTGACCCGCTTGTAATGCCACCGGGTACCGCACTGATTGCAGAAAAGAAATCGCCTCCCTTCCTCCTCGCGGAGTTCCCCGATTTTAGGTATCCTGCCGCAGGTCGGGCAGTAACCCTCCGGCCAGTCTGATTTCGATATCCTCTCGCCGTATCGTTCGGCAACGAACTCGAAGGCGGGCCTCAGGCTCTCCTCGATGAAGAAACGAAGCAGGTCGAAGGATTCCTCCTCGACACTTTCGGGAGACTCGTCTTCTCCCGTCTGCGTGAAGGCATCGTAGACCAGCTTTTCATAATCCAGGGCGCCGTCTTCGAGATCCTTCAGGATCTCTCCGGTGTCCTCGGGATTTTTCGCCTTGCCGATTTCGAGAAGTTTCATAAAAAAATTTTTCGGTTCGGTCAGATCGATACCTCCCGCCCCGAAATCGATAATCGGCAGACCCCCTTGGAGCTTTGCGTCGATGAGTTCATCCTGAACCGGGAAAATACTCTTCTGCACTTTTCTTCGATATTCTTCCCGAAGGATCAGGATTTCACCCAGTATTTCAAGCAACTCCTTGTAGTGCGGATTGCCTTCCTTGTAGCGCTCTATGGTTTCCAGCACTCTTTTCAGATCTCTGGCCATTCGCCGATGCGCCTCCTCGTCTGTATTGGAGATCCCATGCAAATCCCGTCGAGGTCCCCGAGGTCCCTTTATAAAGAGAGGAACCTATATATTTTTTCTGCCCCAAGTTCAAGCTCTTATTTGGAATGTCATGCCGGGTTCTTCGGAAAGAATGGCCTGGAGACTATCCGTCTTTGCGAATCAAAAGCCCTTTGAGATAGAGGGAGTTGGGAATATGGAGCCGAACGGGATGATCGATATCCTGGAGCAGATAATCAAGGATATCGAGCCTTGACCCGGTGTCTTCTGACGCCTTCAGGGATGCCTCCTTCAGGTCCTCCATGGAAACCGCCTGGGAACAGGAAAAGACGGCGAGAACCCCTCCCCCCCATAGCAGCCGGAGGCATCCCGAGATCAGCTGTCTGAAAGCGCGAAGTGCGCTCTCCCTCGCTCCCCTGGTCTGGGCGAAGGACGGCGGGTCGACAATGATGAGATCAAAGAAGCTGCCCTTTTCATAGGCTTCTCTGATATAGTCGAAGGCATCCGCGCGGGCTGTTACCACGTCTTTTAATTGGTTGAGGCGGATATTTTCTTCAGCCTGCTTGAGAGCGGCCGCCGAGATGTCCACGAGCCTGACGGAACGGGCGCCCCGGAGGGCGGCATGGATGCCGAACCCGCCGGTGTTTGAAAAAAGATCGAGGACGTCGAAACCTGCCTTGACGCATGAAGCGGCCCTCTGGCGATTTCGCCTCTGGTCGAGGTAAAAGCCCGTTTTCTGGCTTTCTTGCAATCGAATGATGAATCGGGCGCCATACTCCTCGATGAGGATGCTCTCGGGGACCCGGCCGTAAAGAATCTTTTCCTCTGTGGCGAGCCCCTCTTTGGACCTGAATTTCTCTTCTGATTTTTCATAGATCCCGTCGGGTTTCACGGTTTCAACAAGACATGACAGGATTAGCGGTCGAAGCCTCTCCATGCCCGCCGTGTTGATTTGCACCGCCAGGAATTCCGCGTAACGATCGACCACGAGGCCCGGCAGTTCATCGGCCTCCGCGTGAATGAACCGGCATGCGTTGGTGAACTTCTGGAGATCCTGTCTTTTCTGAAGGGCTCTTGATATTTTCCCCCTTAGGAATTCGGTGTCTATGGGCCGATCCTCCGGGCAGAGGACCCTGACGGTTATCTGGCTGAGGGGATTGACATATCCGATGCCCAGAAAAGGACCTCCCCGGGCGTGAAGGCGTACCAGCTCCCCTGGTTCGACGGGCTCCTCAATGGCCATGATCTCGTTTCGGTATACCCAGGGGAAACCGGATGTGATTTTGCTGGCCGTTGAATTTTTTACGATGACCTTTTTCACTATTTTCATTATACTACAAACGATGGGGTTTTGACTATCCTTCCATTCACCTTTCTTGAAATCGGGAGGGGGAGAGATGACCGGGATTCGCCGCTGCGCCGAGGAAGATTTCAAATCGATCTATGCCGTGATCAATGAAGCGGCTCGGGCTTATCAAGACGTCATCCCCCCGGATTGTTGGAAGGACCCGTACATAACGGAGGAAGAGCTCCGTCGTGAGATAGCGGATGGGATTTGTTTCTTTGCATACGAAGAGGGCAGTCGGCTCATTGGTGTCATGGGGATACAGCATGTCAGGGACGTGAGCCTATTCCGCCATGCTTATGTTATCCCGTTATGGCAGCGGCGCGGTATCGGAGGAAACCTCATTTCCGTGCTCCGCCGCCAGACGGATCGACCGATCCTGCTCGGGACCTGGGCTGATGCCACGTGGGCCGTTCACTTCTATGAAAAGTACGGCTTCAAGCCCGTTTCGCTTGATGAGAAGGATGGGTTGCTCAGAACCTACTGGCATGTCTCAGAGAGGCAGATCGAGACATCGGTCGTACTGGCGGATGAGCGATGGTTTGAATCAAGACCGGCATCAGGGGCCGGGCATCAGGCACCAGGAAAAAGGAGATGATTATTTTATTTTCTTCAGTTCCTAACGCCTCGTGCCTAACGCCAAATGCCTATTTGGTGAAAGGAGCGTTATGATCAAAGAACTCGTTTCAAAAAATAGAAGTTACAGGCGGTTTTACGAGGATGTCCCCATCCCTCTCGAGACCCTGAGGGAACTGGTGGATCTGGCGAGACTTTCGGCCTCGGCAGCAAACATGCAACCCCTCAAGTACGCCCTGTCCTGTGATCGGAAGAAGAACGCCCTGATATTCGAGCACCTGGCGTGGGCGGGGTACCTGAAGGACTGGCCGGGCCCCTCCGAAGGGGAGAGGCCGTCAGCCTATATCATCATGCTGGGCGACACGGAGATCGCAAAGAATGTCGCCTGCGATCACGGGATCGCCGCCCAGAGTATTCTGCTCGGTGCCGTCGAGAAGGGTTTCGGCGGATGTATGATCGCCTCTATCCAGCGGGAAAAAATCCGCGAAAAGCTGAACATTCCCCTTCGTTATGATATCCTCCTTATTCTGGCGCTGGGAAAGCCAAAGGAAACCGTCGTCATCGAAAAAATGGGACCTGAGGGAAATGTCAAGTACTGGCGGGACGGCGAAGGCCGCCACCATGTACCGAAGAGGCCGCTTTCGGAGATCATCATAGAATAGGGCAAAGGGTAACAGTGGCGAGTGGTGAGATTGGGCTTCTGGTCAGAACCCCCATGCCTGTTACCTGGAGCCTGTTCAATAGAAAGGAAAGAAAAATGCTCACCTCTGATCAGAGCGTTCTTTTTGTGATCGACGTCCAGGGGAATCTCTATGAGTCCATGCATGACAAGCTCTTTCTCATGGAGAACCTGAAGAAACTCGTCTCTGGGGCGATGGTTTTCAAAGTCCCGGTGACCGTCACCGAGCAGATAAAGATCGGACCAACGATTCCGGAAATCGCAAGTCTCACCGCGGGCGTTCAACCCTTTACGAAAGGGGAGTTCAGCTGCCTGGGGAACAAAAACATCATGGACCACCTAAGGGGTTTGAAAAAAAGGCAGGTCATCGTTTCGGGCATCGAGGCCCATGTGTGCGTGTACCAGACCGTTATGGGTCTCCTGGAGAGCGGCTATGAAGTCCACGTAGTGGCCGATGCGGTTTCGTCGCGGACGCAGAGGAACAGGGAAATCGCTCTCTAGCGGATGATCCAGGAAGGGGTGAAGCTGTCGAGCACGGAGATCGTTCTTTTCGAGCTCGCCAGGACGGCAGAGGACCCCCGGTTCAAGGAAATATTCAAAATAGTGAAATAAAACCGGAAGCCTGTATTGATGAAGCGTTCCAGAGGGACCTGGCGATGGAGGTTTTTTTCAGACACATATCTCCCCCTTTGTGCAAATGCGCTGAGCGCAAAAGCGTTACCTTGCCTCGCAAGAAACTTGGCCGGTTACTCCAGATGAGTAATCGTCTCCACCTGTTCCGCGATGAAGGCCTTCAGCGTTGTCGTTCTGACGTAGCCGGTGGCAGCGAGACCGAACACAAAGCTTAGAATCACCTCGTCAGAGGGGGCCTCACAAACGGCCACACCGTCGATGTGACCCATGGTGAGATAGAAGTCTTTCAGTTTGCCGCCCTTTTCTTCCAGATCCTGCCTTGCGTTTTTAAGGAGCTGGGTGGCATCTTTCACCGACCGGATACCCTGATCTGTCAGGGTCATCAAAATGCAATAGCTTGCCATCTCTGCACCCTCCCTTCTTTTAATCGTTTTCGTGCCCTGAAAAGGCACGACGGCTCTTACCGGCGCATCGCCGGCACGTTCGAGAAACCGCGAAAGAAGTTCGGGAAAATTCGAGGGGTACTTCGATTCAAGTCGAAAGGAAAAGACAGTGAAAAAAGCGTTGAATTTGATCCTGATCGGAGGGTAGAAGTGAAGAGTATAGTTTGGAGGAAACAGTTCTTCTCAAAATATCTATTTAAATTATAACACCGAAAAGGGTTAAATCAAGAGGGGCACGAAAAAAGACCTGCCGGATTCCGGCAGGTCTTTTTGATGGCAGGATATTACGCCCGTTTTCAGTGGCCCGGGATTTCCTTCTTCTTTTCCCCGCCGTATATCTTGAGCGTTCCGTGCTCTTCCATTTCCTTGAGCCACTTGGGGTGCTGCTTTTTCGCCCATCCCGGGGTCACCCAGCCGTGAATCATCGCCTGGACGGAACCGGGGTTTCCGATGGTTCCCAGGTAGATGTGAACGAAAAAGAAGGCAAAAAGGGTCACAAACCCGAGGGCGTGCAGCGGGTACATCCACCTCAGGAGGTTTACAGGTAGAAACGCCGGCTGGAACATCATGAGTAGTCCCGTGGCAACCATAAGGATGCCGCAGCCTGCCACGGCCAGGAAAAACATCTTCTGACCGGGGTTGTACTTGCCGACCTCCGGGGGGTTGTCCACATGCCAGAGGTAACCGCCGGCCACTTTGATCCACTCCCAGTCGGCGGGCATGTCAGGGGTCCCGGCCTCCTTCCACCACATGCTGATCGTGAAGATCAGGGAGAAGCCGAAGATGAGCCCCGTGATGTTGTGGATGTATTTCAGGCTCTTGAGCCCCCCCATGAAATCTCCGATGAAATTCAGAGATTGAAACATCATCCCGAGCCCCGTGATGAACAGGATGATGCAGGAGATTGCCAGCGTCCAGTGAACGAGTCTCTCAAAGCAGTCCGTTGCTTGGATCATTCCTTCTTTGACTTCCATCATCGCTATTCACCTCCTTCCGCTTTCTTGGTGGTTTCGTCGGGTTTTTCTGGTTCATCCACCCGCTTGGGTCCGTGGAGGAGATAATGCAGGATAGAACCCGCAACGACACCACCGGCTGCGAGAAGACTCAGGGGCTTGAGCAGGTTCTTCCATGCCACGACGGCGAGCGGCACCTTCGGGTTCTGAACAAGAGCCGCATAGACGGGTTGCTTTTCCTGAAAGACGTACATGAAGTGCGTCCCGCTGACATATTTGTCTCCATATATGTTCGCATCGCCGCCGAGTTCCTTCACCCGGTCCGCCGCAAGCTTGACCATGGCGTCCTTATCGCCCCACTTGAGGGCACCCGTGGGACAGGCCTTGACGCAGGCCGGGGTGAGGTTGTTGCGCAGGCGGCTTTCGCACATGTCGCACTTGAACACCCTGTCGGTTTCCTGTTCGTACTTGGGGACCTCGAAGGGACAGGCGGCAACGCAGTTCTTGCAGCCGATGCACCGGTCAGGGTTGAGACCCACCGTTCCGAATTCCGTGTGGTAGAGGGCGCCCGTCGGGCAGGCAGTCACACAGCCCGCGTCACTGCAGTGCATGCAGGACTCCTTCCGGAAAAGCCACTTGACGTTGCCCTTGGTGTCTTTCACATCCTGAAAGTGGATGATCATGTAGGTGTTGGACTGAAGCGTGGGCGGATTCTGGTAAGAGCCGTAGTTCACCGTCTGCTTCGCCTTTTTTTCGTTCCACTGCTTGCAGGCGAGCTGGCAGCCCCTGCAGGCCGTGCATTTCGTGTCGTCGTATAATTTGATCATCTCTGCCATGTTACTTCACCCCCTTCCGCACAACATTCACCATGAAGGCCTTGCTCTCCGGGATCATCGTGTTGGGGTCGCCGGCATAAGGCGTCAGGAGATTGGCCGAGTCACCGAAGGTGAAGATCTCCGGTTTCTTGTCGTTGGCGTTGTATTTTCGGTCTGCTGTTGTCACCCAGCCGTAGTGCCAGGGGATGCCGACCTGGTGAATGATGTTTCCGTCGATATCGAAGGGTTTGAATCTCGGTGTGACGATCGCCACGGCTTCCACCTCACCGCGTGAGGACTTGACAATGACTATTTCACCGTTCTTGAAGCCCCTTTCCTTGGCCAGTTCCTCGCCGATCTCGACGAACATGCCAGGTTGCATCTCCGCGAGCCAGGGCACCCACCTTGTCTGCACGCCTGTCTGCCAGTGCTCGGTCACCCGGTAGGTGCTGCAGATGAAGGGGAACCTCGGGTCGCAGGTTGCGATCGTGTCGTGCTCCGTCCCGACGCCTTCCTTTTCCCACCGCGTGACGGTGGGGTTATTGTACTGAGCTGAAAGGAGGTTTTTCTCAATCGGGCACTCCAGCGGTTCGTAGTGTTCCGGGAACGGACCATCGGTCAGCCCCGGGCCATAGAGGCTCGCGACACCATCGGGCTTCATGATGAAGGGGGGCCTGCCGGATCCGGGGTCACCGACACCGTCGGGGACGTCCCCCGTCCATTTGGTCCCGTCCCACTTGATGACGGCCCGCGAGGGGTTCCAGGGCTTGCCCGTCTGCGGATTGACGGAGGCTCCGTTGTAAATGATCCTTCGGTTTACCGGCCAGGACCAGGCCCACTGGGGATAGAGGCCGAGGCCGGTGGGGTCGGCCTTACCCCGGCGGGCGGCCATGTTACCGGCGTCGGTGTAAGAACCGCAATAGACCCAGTCGCCCGAGGAGGTGGAGCCGTCGTCCTGCAGGAGGGCGAAAGTGGGAACAAGCTGCCCCTTCTTGAAGAGCTTCTTTTGCTTCGTTGCGGGATCGTCGAGGTGCTTATCCGCGAGGAAATAGCCGTTGATCTCTTTGGCGATGGCGTGGACGTCGAGATGATAGTGGCCCTCCGGTGTGAATTTACCGTAATTCCAGGTAAGCCTGGTGATGGCCTGCCTGTTGGGGCCGCCCTCCTTTTCGTAGAGAGCCTTCACCTTGAAATAGAGCTCCGCCATGATGTCGCCGTCGGGCTTGGCGATGCCGACAGGGTTCACGGCCCTGTAACGCCACTGCATCAAGCGGCCGCTGTTGGTGATGCTCCCTTCCTTTTCGATGGAAGAGGCGCAGGGGAGCATGAAGACCTCCGTTTTCACCTTTGTCGGGTCGAAACCGGGGCTTCTCCAGAAGGAGCCCGTCTCATTGTCGTAGAGGTTGACGTTGACCATCCAGTCGAGTTTCGTGAGAGCCGCCCGCACCTTGTTGGAGGATGCGCCGCTGGCCGCCGGGTTCATGCCCCAGGCGAAGAAACCCGTGAACTTCCCCTTGGCCATCTGGTCGAAGAGGGTGAGCCAGGAGTAATCGACACCGTCATCGAGCTTCGGCAGGTAATTGTATGCCTCCTCGAGACTGGCGTTCATGCCGTACATGGAGCGCAGGAAGCTCGCGATGTACTTGGGTGTGTTTTTCGGCCAGTTCAGGGACTTGGCCTCCTTGGTCTTGGGCGTGCGCTTCTCAATTAAATCCTTCAAAGTGGGTATGCTTGCCCGCGGGGTTCCGATGTAACCCGGCCAGATGTGGAAAAGCAGGCCCTGGTCCGTGGACCCCTGGACGTTGGATTCGCCGCGCAGGGCCTGAACGCCGCCCCCGGGGATTCCAATGTTGCCGAGCAGAAGCTGGATGATACACATGGTGCGGATGTTTTGGACGCCCACTGTGTGCTGTGTCCATCCCATGGCGTAAAGAATATTGCCGGCTTTGAGGGGACCGGTGGTTGAGCAGTACATCTTGTAGACTTCCAGGAGCTTGTCCTTCGGTGTTCCCGAGATCCGGCTGACGAGGTCTACGTTGTATCTTGAGTAGTGCCTCCTCAGAAGCTGGAGGACGCAGCGGGGATCCTTCATGGTCGGGTCCTTTTTGATCACGCCGTTTGTGTCCGTCTGGTAGCTCCAGGTAGCCTTATCGTACTTTCCGCCGCTGAGACCTGAAAAAACGCCCCGGTTCTCGCCGGGGAGCTTGAAGCCAGGATTCACCAGGAAGCTGGCGTTGGTGTAGTTTCTGACGTATTCCTCGAAATAGAGCCTGTTGTCGAAGATGTATTTGATCATGCCGCCGAGGATGGCGATGTCCGTCCCCGAACGCATGGGTGCGTAGAGATGGGCCTTAGCGGCCGACTGAGTGAAACGGGGATCGACACAGATCAGTTTCGCACCCTTCTCCATGGCCTTGGTGACCCACTTGAAGGAGATGGGGTGGTTGGAGGCGGGGTTCGCCCCCATGACGAGAATGACATCACTCCACTGGAAATCAACCCAGTGGTTCGTCATCGCGCCGCGTCCGAACGACTCTGCCAGAGCCGGTACAGTTGCGCTGTGTCAGATACGAGCCTGGTGTTCGATGTACACCAGACCCAACCCCCTCAGGAATTTCTGATAGAGCCAGCATTCCTCATTGTCCAGGGCGGCCGATCCGACGGAGGCAATGCCCTCTGTTCGGTTCACGAGCTCGCCCTTGCTGTTCCGGAACTTGAAGCTCTTGTCGCGGCTTTTCTTGACGTTCTGGGCAATTTTATCCAGCGCCCATTCCCACTCCACCTCCTGCCATTCCGTGGCATGGGGCGACCGGTAGAGGGGCTTGTCCAGTCGGTTCTTGTTGTTGGCCATCTGGTAGATGGAGCCGCCCTTCGGGCAGAGTGTTCCCTGGTTGATGGGGTGATCGGGGTCTCCCTCGGTGTTGACGACCTTACCGTCCCGTGTCGAAACGATAATGCCGCATCCCACGGAGCAATAACAGCAGATCGTGGTGGTCTCTTTGGTGTACTGGATCTTCAGGGGCTGCGCATGAGCGGAAACGGGCTTGAGGCTGACGCCCAAGCCGCTCGCCGCGAGCGCCGCACCGGAGATCTGCAAGAAACCTCTTCTGGTGACGTCCATGACGATGCGCTCCTTTCCTAAAGGCTATGTATTACTTCTCCTTTCCAAACACGGGAGGCATGACCGTTTCCAGCCATACCCATCGTCCACCCTTCATGGAGCCTCCTCTTTAGAAGCGGTGGATCGGAGAGCTAAACAGGTGTGGTTTTTTGACGGGCAGACCGTGTCTACCCGGATGGATGTAAAGGCTCCTCGTCGTTTACAAATTAGCGCCCTTGTATAATATCTGATCTTTTCACTGTCAAGGAATATTTATCAAATCCCAAGGTATTGACCTACTTCAGTTTTTCCAGCTCCCGGATGAGGTTCTCGAGGGGGGGTCTTTTGTTGATGTCATGGACATCGATGTACCGGATTACCCCTTTCTTGTCGATGACAAAAAGCGCCCGTTCGGCCATGCCGTCCGAGCGCAAAACACTGTAGGTCCGGGCCACCTTGCCATGCGGATAAAAGTCCGAAAGGACCGGGAACCACAGTTGTCCCATCTGGTTCGTCCAGGCAAAGAGTGTGGGGATGTTATCCACGGTGATGCCGAGGAGGACGCTGTCATGGGCGTCGAAGAGGTCCTTCGTGATGTTGTATCCCGGCCACTGGTCGGAGCAGACGGGGGTCCATGCCGCCGGAACGAAGGAGAGAACCACGTTTTTCTTACCCCGGTACTGGGCAAGCGTAACCTTCCCGCCTGCGACAGCGGGCAGGGTGAAGTCGGGAGCCTTGTGTCCCACCTTCACTTTCAAAACGCTGTCCCTCGGTTTCAGCGTGCCGGTTTCATAGATGTTGTCCTTGTAAGCCTCGGAGTGTGTCTGGGCCGTCACCATAGAAGGGGTCATCGCAAGGGCCGCCGCCGAGAGAAAGAATAGGACGAAAAAGAATCTTTGCATCTGAATCTCCTATTTCAAGCCGGAAAGTTTGGCAATGTTTTCGATGAAGGGCGTGACCTCCCCGAGGCTGCCGGCTTTCGAGTAGACAACCTTGTGTGTCCTGTCCTCGTTGATTTGGACGGCGATGAAATAGGGTGTTCTCGTTTCGCCGAGCAGCTTGTGGAGCGTGAAATCGGCGTCCGGGAAGAGCGGGAAGGGCACGTTGTATCGCTTCCGGAAAATCTCCAGCTCGTAGGCTGAATTTCCGACGCCGATGCCGATCAGCTTGATCTTTCCCTTATACCCTGAGTTGCCCTCAATGGCCTCGTAGAGCTTGTTCACAATCGGGGCTTCCTTCTGGCAGAAGGGGCAGTACATGCTCAAGATCTCGATCAAGACGACCTTTGCCTTGATATCGGGGACTGTGAAATTGCCGCGTGAACTGAGTCCGAGGTAATCCCGCTCGGCGCTGCTTCCCGGTTGTGGAAGTGTAAAATCCGGGAGCGTTCCGCCGACCGGTGGAGGACCCGCAGCCATCATATCTAATGGGGACAGAAGAAGCGTCGAGAGAACCAGCAGGGTGAGCCAAAAAAATTTTTTCATTCTCAAATCTCCTATGCGCAGCAGGTTGCTGTCGAATTTATTTCATGCGTGACGTGATTCCAAATGTGGAGTAAAAGATTCTCGAGGAGAATCTCAGAAAAGGGGAAATCCTTAAAGAGAGACGCGATATCATCGCTCGGTGAAATTATCAAAGGCCGGCTCTTTTATCAAGCTGAATCTCTGCAGCCTCTGCCCGTTGCGCGGCGGATAAGGACCTTGACCATTTTTTCGAAGTCGGGTAAAAATAGCAAGTAGAAATGGGATGTTATGCTTCCCGCCGGTACAATCACAAGACGGCTCATTGGATGTCTCCAGGCTAAAGGAGAAAAGGCCCATGTCGCAGAGATCGTGCCGGGTCTCAGCTATATAGCCGTCCGTTTGCAGGAGGGCGGCATCGGCCTTGCGGCTGTCCGGTCCGGGGCGGACGCCGGACATAAAAATGCCGCCATGCTGCGGGACCTTCAAGGGAAGAAGGCCTCGGCGGTCCTCGAGTATCTGACTTCAGGGATGACCCTGACGGAGAGGGCGCTGGGGCTTGCCGCAGCAAATGCCATCATCCACTCCGGTGTCCCGGAAATAGAGCAGGATACCATAGACCTCATGAGGCTCGTGCCGGGTGACAGGGTGGCTATGGTGGGGCTTTTTTCACCTCTTCTGGAAAGGATCAGGAGGACAGGGGCTGAACTTTTCGTCATGGAGCGGGATGAGAATAAACCGGGAATTTCTGATCCCGCGGAAATCAGACGGGTTCTGAAGGCGTGTTCCGTGGCGATTATCACGGCTACGACCCTCCTGAATGACACGATCGAGGATGTTTTGAATGCCCTCGGACGGCCGAGACACGTCGCCCTCCTCGGCCCATCGACGCCGGCCTGCCCGGAAGCTTTTCAAAACTGCGGAATCCATCACCTCGGGGGCGCCTCCATTGTCAGTGAACGCGAGGTCCTGCGGGTGGTTGCCGGAGGCGGGGGGACGCCGGCCATGCGGCCTTACCTTCGCTTCTGGAATATTCTGATCGGAAAAGAGGCCTTTCCCGCGGGATGACAACAGCCTCATAGGCAGAAAATGGCGGAGCAGAAAAAGATACCTGTCGTTTCGATCGTCGGGCGGTCGAACACCGGCAAGACGACCCTGATTGAAAAGATGATCAAGGAACTCGTGGCCCGAGGCTACCGTGTGGCCACCATCAAACACAACCTGCATGGATTCGACATCGATCATCCGGGAAAGGACAGCTGGCGGCACAGGGAGGCCGGGGCCCGGCTGACCGTTTTGGCTTCACCGAAAAAAATAGCCGTCATCAGAGATGTCGATCGGGATTACACAATCGATGAGATCCGTGACCGATACGTGGAGGATGTGGATATCATCATCGTCGAAGGTTACAAAGAAAACGATTTTCCGAAGATCGAGGTTTTCCGATCCGCCCTTGGCAATGAGCTCCTGAGCAAGAAGCAGGGCAACCTGTTCGCCGTAGCAAGCGACAGACCCCTTGCGGCGGATGTTCCCTGTCTGGGCCTCGACGACGTCCGGGGTATCGTGGATTTGGTTGAAAAACACTATCTGAAAAAGAGGTGAGATGAATTTTCGCCCGGCTCGAAGGGGTGCCATCCTTCAAAAGGTGCCGAGTTCATGAGCGAGATCGATCCCTCCACTGTCGTTAAATGGATTTTTATCGTTCTTGCCGCCGGTTTTATCGGGCAGTTCGGCAAGACCTTTGCCCATTATTTGATGAGGAGAACCCGGGAGAAGGCGGCAGGACGAAAGGTGCCCGCCGAGGAGGTCGTGATCGCCTCCTCGGACCCAAAGCCCCTTCCTCCGGAGAAGATGGATAGCGGCAGGGAAATTGAGATTCAGGGGCAGGCGTCCGGCGCTGCTTCCGGAATCTCGGATGAGAAGGCCGAAAAAAAAGCTGAAAAGGCGAGAAAAAAGGAAATCAAGCTCTTAAAAAAGATGTTCAAATAATTTCGTGCGGGGCGGATGTTTCCGATGTCCCGCGGGATCGACGGTAAAAGATTTGAAAAAGCAATACGTTTTCGGGCCTGTCCTTTCAAGGCGGTTGGGAAAGTCCCTGGGTGTGGATGTCTTTCCCGAAAAGATCTGCAATTATGACTGCATCTATTGCGAACTCGGCAGGACAAAGAAGAGATGCCCCGCTGCAGGGGATTGTCTACCCGTTGCAGCTGTCGTGGAGGCCGTGAAGGAAAGGCTCCGGGAGATCGCGCAGCCGGATTACATCACCCTTTACGGGCCCGGAGAACCGACGCTCCACAAATGCATCGGAGAGATCATCGCCGGGATCAGGAAAATTTCGAAAGGTCCTGTCGCCCTCCTGACGAACGGTTCTCTTTTCTGGATGGATGAGGTTCGGAGGGCGGTCCTTAATGCCGATCTCATCATCCCCTCGCTCGATGCGGGTGGGGCAGAAACCTTTGAAGCGGTGGACCGCCCCACCGCGGATATCACCTTCGAAAAAATGGTGGAGGGGCTCGTGGCGCTGAGACGGGACTTCCGCAGGCCCATCTGGCTTGAGGTTTTTCTCGTGGAGGGAATTACGTCCGGTGAGGACGAGGTCCGGCGGATCAAGCAATATGTCGATCTCATCAAGCCCGACCGCATTCAGCTCAATACCGTGGACAGGCCGGCTGCGGAGCCTCACGTCCGGGCTTTACCCCGACAGCGATTGAAAGAGATTGCGGTACTGCTCGGCCCGGCCTGTGAAGTGATATCGCGCGATTAAGAGCGGGAAAAACAACGGCCTTTCAATTTATCTTGACTTCTTTTCGAATTGGAATAACAACAACAAAGTTTGTGACGCAAAGCAACCCCGGTCACATAAAATCTGCGAAGGAGTCCGGGTATGAGCGGCGCAAAAATCCCTGCAAATCTGTTCGATGTTGTCATCATCGGGGGCGGTCCCGCGGGCTTGACGGCGGGTATTTATGCCGCCAGGGCGGACCTGAAAACGCTCTGCATCGAAGGGGGATCCACGGCCAGTCAGATTTCTGTCACGGATCTGGTCGAAAATTACCCGGGGATTGAGGCCATCGGCGGCTTTGAACTGGCCGATCGCATGCGGAGCCAGGCCGGGCATTTCGGTGTGCAATTCGCCTCGGGGGATGTCGTCACCATCGAAAAGGCACGTATTGGAGACATCGACGGCTGGCACGTGAAAACAACAGGGGACGGCTTCACCGCCCTTGCCGTCATCAATGCGACGGGTGCAAACTGGAGGAAACTCGGCGTCACCGGTGAGGAGGCCTTTATCGGGAAGGGGGTTTCCTTCTGTGCCACCTGCGACGGCCCTTTCTACCGGGATCGTGAGGTGGTCGTCGTGGGGGGGGGTGACACGGCTGTCCAGGAAGCACTCTATCTCACCCGGTTTGCAAAAAAGGTCACCATTGTGCACCGCAGGGACCGCCTGAGGGCGGCGGGCATTCTTCGCGACCAGGCCATAACGAACGAGAAAATCCGGTTTGCCTGGAACGCCGTGGTGTCGGAGATCCTGGGTGATCAGTCCGTGAAGGGGGTCAGGCTCAAGAATGTCAGGGACCCCGGTGATGTCAGGGAAATCCCCGCCGACGGCATCTTCATCTTCATCGGCCTTGTCCCGAACACGAAATTTCTCGAGGGGGTCGTGGACCTCGATCCTCAGGGCTACGTCATGGCGGACAGTGAAATGCGGACCTCGGCAAAGGGGATCTTTGCCTGTGGTGATTGCATCCGGAAGCTTCTGCGGCAGGTCGTCACGGCATGCGGGGACGGGGCAACGGCGGCCGTTGCGGCCCAGCACTATGTCGAGGATTTGAAGGGCATCGCGTACAAGTAAGAAAAGAGGATAAGAAGCTCAGAAGTTGAGAAGGTGAGAAAAGGCAAAAAGTGCATTTCAAAATGTACAACCCTCTTAACTTCATAGCTTTGTAACTTCCTAACTTCTGTTGTTACCTGCAGGTCTCGTAATTTACGAGTCTACGAACAGGGGGTTTCGTCTTGGATCATTTTGTCGCATGGTGGCAGCATCTGCCGTCATCCATCGATCCGAATATTTTCCAGATCGGATCGTTTCAGGTTCGCTATTACAGCCTGATGTACATCGTGGCTTTTGCCCTGACTTATTTCCTGGTTGTGTTCCGCCTAGAAAAAGAGAAATTTCCATACACCCGTGAGACGATTCAGGACTTCATGCTCTGGGCGATCATCGGCGTCATCCTTGGTGGCAGACTCGGTTATGTCCTTTTCTATAATTTTGACTACTACCTGAGACATCTCTGGGAGATCTTCCTCCCCTTTGATTTCAGCCACGGCATAAGATTCGTTGGGATCAGCGGCATGTCTTACCACGGGGGTCTCGTCGGCCTTATCGCCGCGGCCGTCATCTTCTGCAGGAAATATCGGATCTTCTTCTGGAATATGGCCGACCTCTTTGCGCCGGCCGCCCCCCTGGGATACACCTTTGGTCGCATCGGCAATTTTATCAACGGGGAGCTCTGGGGGCGTGTGACGACGGTCCCGTGGGGAATGTATTTTCCCCTCGATTCCAGTGGCCTGCTTCGGCACCCTTCCCAGCTCTACGAGGCCTTCTTCGAAGGCGTTCTTCTTTTTGCCGTCCTGTGGGGCCTCAGAAAGAAGAGATACTTCGAGGGGTTCTTTGTAGCCCTCTACATGGTCGGCTACGGCCTCGTCCGGTTCTTCATTGAATTTTACAGGGAGCCGGACGCGCAACTCGGGTTTGTCATCGGGAGCCTCAGCATGGGGCAGGTTCTGAGCCTTCTCATGGTGATTGCAGGGGTGGTGATCGGGGTGATGAGAAGCACGCCGGGCAGAAAAATATAATTGCCGCGTAGGGTCCTGGCTGCGGGAAGGCAGTGTTGTCCGTGAAAAAGAGATACCTTCAGGTTATGACCACCACCTCGAGAGAGGCAGACGCGGAAAGGATCGCCAGGGTCCTTCTGGAGAAGAGACTCGCGGCCTGTGTGCAGATTGTGGGACCCGTGACAAGCCTGTACTGGTGGAAGGAGAATCTGGAGACGTCCGAGGAATGGCTCTGTTCCATCAAAACAAGTGAGGGTCAATATGCGGCGCTGGAGAAGGCCATCCGAAAGGTGCATCCTTACGAGGTGCCGGAAATTGTGGCGCTTCCCATCGTCGCGGGGAGTAAGGATTATCTGAAGTGGCTTCAAGGGGAGTTGAGGCCCGGGCCGCGCAGAAAAACGATTCAAAAAAAGAAGTGAGGAAAGGAGATCGCCATGGGGAATTTCTACACGCTACCGAAACTGCCATATGGATACAACAGCCTGGAACCTCATATCTCTCAGGTGCAACTGCAGATTCATCACGAAAAGCATCACCAGGCTTACGTGTCGGGCGCGAATGCCATTTTTGAACGACTGGACAAAACCCGCACGGAAGGTGCCGATCTGGATGTGAAGGCGATCCTCAAGGAGCTCTCCTTCCATATCGGAGGTCATCTGCTGCACACGCTCTTCTGGGGAAATCTTGCACCGGCCGGCAAGGCAAGCCTCAGGCCTACGGGGATCCTCGCAACGGCTATCGACAAGGAGTTCGGGAGCTTTGATCGTTTCAAAAAGGAATTCTCCCAGGCTGCCGTGAGCCTGGAGGGTTCCGGCTGGGCGGCACTGTCTTTTTGCATGCTGACGAACCGGCCTTTGATCATGCAGATCGAAAAGCACAATGTTAATGTCTATCCCATGTTCCGGATCCTCCTGGTCCTCGACCTCTGGGAGCATGCCTATTACCTCGATTACAAAAACCTGAGGGCCAAGTTCGTGGAGGCCTTCTGGAACATCGTTAATTGGGACGAAGCCGGAAGGCGATTTGAGGAAATGCTTCATTAGGGGATGATTCCGGAAGACGGGGATCCGCAACCGCTGTATCGGCTTGCGATATCCACGTAAGACCATGAGACTTCGAATAGAGACCGCAGGCAACTCAGGCAGGGACCGAAGTATACCGGCCATCTGGTTTCAGGCCGTCCGCTTTCATTTTGTTCCCCCCAGCTTCATCCCGGCTGTCCTGTGCAGCGTCATCGCATGGATCCGATTCCAGTCCTTTGACTTTGTGGCCTTCCTGCTGGTCATGGCCGGCGTTACGGTTCACCACTTCGGCCTGAACATGCTCGATGATGTATTTGACTATCTTCATTTCGTGGATCGATCGGGGCCGGCCGAAAAGAATCCCTACACCGGCGGAAGCGGCGTCCTGACGGAGGGGCTTCTGACGGTACGCGAGATGCTTGTGGCCTCGGTCGTCTGCTTCCTGGTCACGGCCGTCATCGGCTTCTACCTCGCGTACATGAAGGGTTGGCCCGTTCTGGTCTTTGGCTTCATCGGCATGTTTTCTTCCATCTTCTATACCGTCCCCCCCATCAAGTTGGGCTACAGGGGCTTCGGTGAATTGATGATGGTCATCAACTTCGGTCCGGTCATCGGCCTCGGCTCCTATTATGTTCAGTCTGGACGTCTGGATCTGGAGCCGCTCATGGTGTCGCTGGTGCTGGGATTGCTCATGTGGTCAATGCTCATTATCAATGAGATCCCTGATTATGAGGATGACCGTCGCGGTGGAAAATTAAACCTCGTGGCCCGCTTTGGCCGCAAGGCGGGTGTGGTCCTGTATGTGGCGGGGCTCTTCCTCGCCTATGCGATTCTTCTCACGGTCGTGATGATGAAGGTCGCCCCCCCCGCTCGCGCTCCTGGGCTTTCTGAGTCTTCCCCTAGCCTTTCAATCGGTCCGGGTTTTGAAAGATCATTACTTGGACAGGCTGAAGATGACACCGGCCAACCTGATGATGATCAAGGTGTATGTGCTCACGGGACTCTTCCTGGTGACCGGTTATGTCCTGGATTGCGTGCTTTGAACTATTCAGGGCCGGCAAAAAGGCGGTAATTCCGTTATGACAAAGAAATCTGTTGCCATCATCGGCTCCGCAACGATAGATGAAATTATTCATGGAGCAGAGCGGACGCGCCAGCTGGGCGGTGTGGTCACCTATGCCGGTCTTACCTTCCGGCGTTACGGGATTGACACTCTGGTTGTAACCAATGTGGCCGAGAAGGACAGGGCCGTCCTCGATGTACTGTCGCGGGAGGACGTCCGTCTTTTCACGGGATCATCGTCGCGGACCACCTGTTTCGTGAGCCGCGTCGAAGGCGATATGAGAACCCAGGAACTGCCCCAGGTCGCCGAGCCGATTCGAAGGAAACAGATCGAGGGTGCCCTCAAAGGCCTCTTTCATGTGCATATCGGGGCCCTGCATCCCGACGATATCGATCCCAGGGTCTTTGACTGTATTCGAACGGCCGGTCTTTTCGCGAGTGCGGATATCCAGGGGTATGTTCGTTTCAGCGACAAGGGCCGGATGATTCAACGTGTTTCCGAGCGCGCGGAGATCGTCCTCAGGCTGGTCAGTGTCCTGAAAGCCGATGAAGGGGAACTCCAAGCCCTCATGAGCTTCTTCGGGGTCGATGCGGCCAAGTTGATCCGGCAGTTTGAAATCGAAGAGCTGCTCGTCACCGCAGGCTCACGCGGAGGGTATCTGTTGACGAAGGAAGAGGAGATCATCCCCTATCAGGCCCGCATCGTCCAGGACCCCCGGAGCACCGTTGGCGCCGGCGATGTGTTTTTTGCAGCCTATCTCGCGGAACGGTATTATTGTAGGAGGGACATCCGGACGTCGCTCGATGGCGCGTCGGATCTGGCGGCCCGCCTGGTGGAGGGCCATTACATCCCCCCGGAGGTGCTCGCACTCCGCGAGGGGACCTGATAGAAGGTGCCGGTGAAGGAGGTCGGTGGAACGATGAAGGTCAGCCGCGTATCCGAAATGAAGGCCCTCGATCGAGAGGCCATCGAGAAACACGGGATTCCCGAGGACATCCTCATGGAAAATGCGGGCCTTGCCGCCTACCGGGTCCTCTCGCAGGAGGTGCCGATACAGGGAGGGCGATTTGCCGTGATCTGCGGTGCCGGCAATAACGGCGGAGACGGCTTTGTCGTGGCCCGGAAGATCATCTCCGACGGCGGGACCGCCCGGGTTTACGTGCCGGGCGGACGGGATCAATATAAGGGCGCAGCGAAAAGAAACCTGGACATTCTTTTGAAAATGCCGGTGGAGATTCAGGAGGTCCGCGCGGCTTCGGCTGTCCGGATGGAGGTCCTTCACTGCGATGCCGTCATCGACGCACTTTTCGGTACAGGACTCGCGAGGACGGTCGAGGGTCTGTACCGCGATGTGATTGATCTCATAAACGAATGCCGCGGCTCTGTCTTCAGCCTCGACATCCCCTCGGGTGTGAACGGCGACACCGGTGAAGTGATGGGTGCGGCCGTGAAAGCCGACTTCACGATCACCTTCGGCCTGCCGAAGGTCGGTTGTCTCCTTTACCCGGGCTACGAGCACTGCGGGACGCTTTTCGTTTCTCACATCTCCTTTCCGCCCGCCCTGTCACGTTCGCGGCGGCTCAAGATGGAGACCAACGAGCCCGTGGAACTTCCGCCGCGGATACCCTGGGGGCACAAAGGGGATTTCGGTGAAGCCCTCTTCATCGCCGGCGCGTCCGGTTACCTGGGCGCGCCCTATTTCGCCGCCCAGTCCTTCCTCAAGGCCGGCGGCGGCTATTCGAGACTTGCCACTCCGGCATCCATCACCCCGTTTCTCGGCAGCAAGGGAAGCGAGATTGTCTTTCACCCCGGGAAAGAAACAAAAGCGGGCAGCCTTTCGTTGAAGAACAAAGGGGACCTTCTCCATCTGGCAGAGAAGATGGACATCGTCGTCCTTGGCCCGGGGCTGTCGCTCGAAGGGGAGACCCAGCGTCTCGTCCGGGAGCTTGTCCGGGGCATTCGGAAGCCACTGCTCATCGACGGTGACGGATTGACGGCTGTCGCCGGGGATCTGAAGGCCTTAAGAGGCAGGAAGGCCGAAACCATCCTGACCCCTCACCCGGGAGAAATGGCGCGAATTACGGGTCTGAGCACCGCGGGGATGAAGGGGAAGGCCCTGGAGGTTCTTGAGAAGACTGCGAAGGAGCTCAATGCCATTGTCGTACTCAAGGGGGCCCACTCTCTTGTCGGCTATCCCGATGGCCGCGTGTTCATCAATCTCACGGGCAATGCCGGTATGGCTACGGCCGGTTCCGGGGACGTCCTGACGGGAACCATCGCGGCCATGTTCGGTCTTGGGCTTCCGCTTCAGGAAGCCGTGAGGATGGGTGTCTTCGTTCACGGGTTATCCGGGGATTTTGCAGCCTGGGAGAAGGGTGAAGACGGAATCACCGCTCAGGATATTCTCGACCACCTTCCCCTGACGATGAAAGCCCTTCGGGAAGGGACCGAAGAACCGGTCTGGGAAAAGATCAGGATGGTCTGACCGACGGAAGGCGTTGCGACCCGAAGGGGAGCTAGAGCCTTCGCTCGAGGATAAAATCGGCAATGGCGAGCATCGACCGCTTGGCTTCGGAATCCCCGAAAGGATCCATCATACCCCGGCCTTTGGCGATGAGCTCTTTTGCCCGGTTCGTGGCGTAATCGATGCCTCCGAATTTGTGAATGAGAGAAAGAATCTCCTGCACATCCCCTTCCTGTGAGCCCTGGCGTCCGAGGATGTCTTTCACACGGTTATTTTCACTCTCCGAGCACTGCCTCAACGCGTGAATAAGCGGAAGCGTGATCTTTCCTTCCTTCAAGTCCATACCGATTGCTTTGCCGAATTCCTTTTCTGAAGCCACATAGTCCAGGGTATCATCGGTGAGTTGGAAGGCCTTGCCGACCCGCATCCCGTAGGCCGCGAGCGCGTCAACGTGCGCAGGCGGTGCCCCGGCGAGGATGGCGCCGACGGCACAGGCCGCCGAGATGAGGACGGCCGTTTTCTTCTCGATGAGCGTGAAATATTCCTCTTCGGTGATGTGGATGTCCCCGGACTTCATGAGTTGGAAGACCTCCCCTTCAGCCATGATGTTGGTGGTGCGGGACATAAGCTTGATGATGCGGATATCCCCGTCATCGGACATCAAGGAAAAGCACTTGGAGTAAAGAAAGTCACCCACGAGAACACTGGCCGAGTTTCCCCAGACGTTGTTTGCCGACGGCCTGCCCCGCCTGGTTTCGGCGTTGTCGATCACGTCGTCGTGAAGAAGGGTAGCCGTGTGAATGAATTCGATGACGGCCGAGAGGGGAAAGCGTCTGTCCCCCTTGTAGCCGCATAGATCCGCAGCAGCGAGAAGCATGAGGGGCCTGAAACGCTTCCCGCCGCTCGTGATGAGGTGTTTGATGATGACGGGAATGAGAGGGACCTCGGAGCCCAGGGACCTCTCCAGGTGCTCTTCCACGAGTTTCAGATCCGTTTCGTAACGCTTCAGGACATCTTTCATATCGTAGGGATATTTCTCCAGCGGTCGGTTTTATCCGAAGGGTCCGACCTCGCCCCCGGCTGATGAAGGGCACGATTTTCGTCTTATATGCAATGGGGTGGGAAATGTCAAACGCTTCGTGCTGCCTTTAAGCCATGGAAAATGGGTTCCTGGAGGGTTCGAAATAGCCGGTCAGGAGCGGCTTAGGGCCGGTAGGGCCGATCATTGAGTTTCGTGAGGACACCGGATCGCCAGGCCTTGTGGATCCAGCCGATGCTTCCGATGAGTGTGTACAGCCATCCCGGGACGAGGGATCTCGACATCTGCTCGATGGCCTCTGGGGGGACTGCCTTTCCCTCCGCGAGGGCGATGGCCGTAAGGTCCAGGGCACTGCGTACATTCCTTCCCATCGCCCCGATCCTGTTGAGGGGTTTCCCGCTGATGGCTCCGCCGCCCCCCAGGGAAAGCCCCCCGAGCCAGACGAGTTTGGCCTCCGAGGCAAATGAGCGGCAGATTTCCAGGGCCGTCTCGTTGTGGCGGGCCTCCGGAAAACCGCAGTTCACCAGGGCAATCATCCCCGCCCCGGCCCTTCCGGGTAATGATTTTCTTCGACGAGCCATCAACTCCAGGGCCCGGATGACCGCTGCCGGCAGGCAGTCGACATAAAGGGGGAAGGCAAGGATCAGAATATCCGCGCGGTCCACGGTCTCGAAGAGGGACTGGATGCCTTTTTCCGTCCTGAGGGCGGAATGGATGCGGATCTTTTGAAACTGAAGACCTCGATCCCGGAGCCTTTCGGCAAGGTATGTCCCCAAGGCCTCCGAGGTGCTCTGAGGGCCCTTGGGGCTGCCGACGAGGAGAAGCGCACGGTAGGGGATCATCATCGGGCAACCTCCTGCAGCCAGCCCCGGACCTTCTCGCGGACAAGGATGGGGTCTTCTCCTTCAGCGATGAACCCGTCCGCACTTTTCGGATTGTGAAGATGGATGACGTTCCGTTGCAGGAGCTTGCGGAATATCCGTTTTTTCTCTTCGCCGTCGCCCTCCGTCATCCCGATGGCGATCAGCGCAGGGTAGCGATCGTAGCGACGCCGGTGATGTACCTCACCCTGGATTTTCTTGAAGAAGGGGGAGATAAGAGGAATAAGACGGTCGAGGGCTTTCTTGATCTCCGAGGAGTACCCGCCGAAAGTGACAGGGCTAAAAAAAACGACGAGATCGCTTCCGGCGAACCGGCTGGCGACCTCCCGCCCTGCGTCGTCGACGATACAGACCCCGGGGGTCTTCGTCCAGCACCTAAAGCACCCGGCGCAGTTTGCGATGTCCATTTCACAGAGGCGTATTTCCTCGCACGGCCATCCGCGGTTTTTCAGTTCCTCGGAAAGAGTGGCAGACGCCTGTTGCCAGCGACTGTCCCCTCTGTGAAACCCGTTCAGTATGAGAGTCCTCATGCGGCTTTCAGTCGTGGAAGGCAGGAATCGCTATACTTTTTTTGCGTAGGTGTTCCGGATGGCCGAGAGCCTCGAGTAGTGTTTCCACTCCTCCTGGATGATCTTGTCTACCAGGGCGTGCTGTCTGTCGGCGACGAATTTCTTGACCTCGTGATAGTAGAGGATCGAATCAAGTTCACGCTGCATGGCGAATGACAGGGCCGACAGGGTGTCCTTGACGTCTGCAACCGGCTTATCCAATTCTCTGGCAAAGATGATCTTGTTATCGATATATTCTTTCAGATAGTCGAAGTATTCCCCCGTATAGGTCTCCTTCGGGTTCAGCTCGTCCGCCTTGGCTAGGAAGCCCTTGAAGATCTCTTTGTGCTTTGTCTCCTCGGCAGCCAAATCATTGAAGATGTACTTCGCCTCTTCGTCTTTTGTGGCCTGGGCCGCCTGCCTGTAGAATTTCTCGCCGTTCTCTTCGATTCGGACGGCAAACTGCAAGATCTCGGCTGGTTTGAAGATGTTCATTGCGATCCCCTTTCTGAGCACTATAAAATTTTCGGCGATTATAAACGATATGCGTGACCATTGGCCATACTTTTTTCACGCCCGGTTCTTCAGGTCGTGGGCGCACGAAACTTCAGCTAATTGTCGGTCCGTGGGAAATTTGTTGAGGGGGGAGGTGGGGAGGTCTGGGGACCTCCCCGGGAATTTGTTCTTTTGTTTTTGAAAGGAGGAGAAAATATCTAAGCGGTAAGGTTGAGGTCTTATCCGCTTTAGTTTTCGTTATGTCCCGGCGCCCGCATCTTTTTGTCTTTCACACCCGGGCACCACCCTTGCACGTTTGTCTCATAAAGATTGCAGAAGTTGTGCCACGAAAAACGTCTTGTTTATAAGTCATTGAAACTTGAAAGTTTTTTATCTTAAGAAGGAAGCGCAGGGCTTACATGCCATCACTATTCGATGGCAATGAATGTCGAGGATGAAGGGAGGTGATAAGAAAAATAAAGCGAAAATAATAACTTGGAACTTTTCGCGGATTGTAATATGAAACGACAATAATGTCGAACCTTGAGGTTCCCCGATCAGAACGAAGAAGGTATGTCGATCCAGTCTCGAGAGAAATGCCGTTCCGGTTGACTTTCGAGGGTTGAATTTATCTACGTCGAAGTTGGAAGAGCGAGTCTGGTTCTAAAGAGCCTGGTAAGTTTCAACAGTTGCCTCCTTTTCCGAGAAATGGTATGAATCGAAAATCACGGAGAATTTCGATGAAATGCATGCGAATCCTACAGGCATTTTGCCTGCTTGTCCCTGCTCTGGTTGTCGGTCCGGTCAGCGCTCAGGCGCAGGATTCGCGAGTGATGTCGGGGCGGGTGGAAATGTCGCTCAAGGAATTGAGGCTGACGGATGATCAGATGAAAGCCGCCAGGCAGATCAAGGCGAGTTACACCAAGCGGCTCCTCAAATTAAGAAGCGACATCATTGCCAAGCGGATCGAATTTCGTAATCTCATCCGCGATTCCTCCGCAAGCGAAGAGATGCTTCGCGCCAAAGGAAAAGAAATCGAGGCCCTAGATGTTCAGCTCATCCGGGAGATGATCGACTTCGAGATAGAGATGAGAAAGATTTTGACACCCGAGCAGGTCCAGCTCTGGTGCAACTATATGGATCCTTCTTCGGTGAGAAAGGTCAAGAAATAGCCCCTGATCAAGGGAACCGTATATTTTGAAAAATCCTCTTCCCAGATACACCCGCCCTTTTTTGCAGCCCCTGGCGATGATCCTCATCTGTGCGGTCTTCGTTCTTCTCATCCTGATCACGGGTCTCATGGACATGAGGAGAGTGGACAGATCCCTGACGGATTTCATGGAGACCCGGGGTCTCGACATCGCGGAAAAGATCGAAAAGGAAGCACAGATCAACTATACCACCATCATCCAGATGCTCAGGGGTGAACATGTCAGCGACGCCATCATCCCTTTCACCGAGGAGACCTTCCGCACCCAGGAATCCCTGATCAACGCGCTGGTGGCTCATCTCCACAGGATAGACCAGAATTGGAATTCAGCCGAACAGGCTCAGAAAGGCGAGGGGCAGGACGCCGCCGAGGAGAAAATCTGGCTCCTGGCCATTTTAGATGATGGGGGAAAAGTCATCCATGCCACAAGACCTCTGGATGCAGGACTGCTTGCGCGCGTGAGCCCCGTCATCAAAGGGAAGCAGGATATCCTGATCGATCTGTTCGGCCGACCTTCGGAACGGCAGGACCGGCCGAGACTGATTGCGCTTCGACGCGCGGGCGGAGGCGGCACCATCATCGGGGCTTTTGACGATGAGGGGATCCGCTACTGGGGCTTGAGGGTGGCGGTCCAGAGGGCCATCGAGGACACCATATCCATGCAGGGTATCCTGTATGTGGCTATCACCGATGAGGGTGGCGGGATTCTCGGCAGCCTCGGTGACCTGCCGGAATCCAAACCGGAAAAGGACCAACTTCAGCAAGATCTCCTCGCATCGAAGATATCCAGCGCAAGCCGGAAGGTCACACTGAAGGGGCGCAATCTCCTGGAAGTGATCTCCCCGCTCTATCTGGAGACGACCCGGATCGGCCTCGCCAGAGTCGGCCTGGAAAGTGATCGCGCGGATATGATCCTGCAGAGGAACCGCAACCTTCTTTTCATCTCCATGACCCTTGTCATGCTCATCGGTCTCTTTTCTCTCTGGTTCCTCTATATGAACCAGAACCGCCACCTGGCCAGGATCGAGGAGATGCGGAAGCAACTCGAGCAGTCCGAGAGACTATCGGCTCTCGGGCAGCTTGCGGCGGGCGTGGCCCATGAAATCCGCAATCCGCTGAACGCCATCAGCCTGGCCAGCCAGCGACTTCAACGGGAGTTTCATCCCGAAAAAGACAAGGAGCAGGAATTTCAACAACTGGCAGGGGTCATACGGGATGAGATCCGTCGCCTGAATGAGATCATCGAGGATTTTCTCAGCTTCTCCAGGAGCCGGCGGCTGGAGTTCCGGGACTATTCCGTGAGGGACGTCCTCTTTAAACTCGTAAGTCTCATCGAGGAGGAGGCAAAGACAAAAGGGGTCTCGATCAAGCTCCAGTCCATCGACTCGGTGAACCCCGTTCCCATGGATGTTGACAAACTCCGTCAGGCCTTCTTAAATATTATCAAGAATGCCATGGAATCCATCCCCGGTGAAGGGGCCATATCGATTTCCGTAGAACCGAGCGGCAGCGATTGGATATCGATCAAGATCACGGACACCGGTTCGGGTCTCACCCCCGAGGAAACAGAGCGGATCTTCGATCCCGAGTACACGACAAAAGAGAAGGGGCTGGGACTTGGCCTGCCGATCGCCCATGAGATCGTCCGCGGTCACGGCGGCAGGATCCTGGTCCAGAGCGAACCCGGCTCGGGGACGACCTTTGATGTGCGGCTTCCCTCCGGGGAGAAAAAAGCCTGAGGACCGTTGATGAAACCATTGAACATCCTCATTGTTGAGGACGGCCAGACGCAAAGGGAGATGCTGCGGGATTTCCTCGCCAAGCAGGGGCATCTCATCACCGAGAGGGATACCGGTGAGGGGGCCATCGAGGCGATTCGATCGGCACAGCTCGATCTCGTCCTCATGGATTACAAGATGCCCGGAATGAACGGTCTGCAGGCCCTCCAGGCCATCAAGGAGATAAACCCCGAAATCGACATCATCATGATGACGGCCTACGGCACGATCGAAACAGCCGTGGATGCCATGAAGGCCGGTGCCGTGGACTATGTCACCAAACCCATCGAGCTCGAGGAGCTGCTGATCCATATCGACCGGATTTCCGAGCGGAGGACGCTCATCCGGGAAAACGAGATGCTCCGGGAGCAGCTGAAGGACAAGGGCGTCACGGCGGAGAACATCGTTTTTCGAAGCCGTGAGATGGAGGGTCTCGTGAACCTCGCGGGGAGAGTCGCGGGAAGCCGCACAACCGTTCTGATCCAGGGCGAAAGCGGGACGGGTAAGGAGCTCTTCGCCCGGCTCATCCACAATTTCAGCCCGCGTTCCGACAAGACCATGATCGTGGTGAACTGCAGCGCCCTTCCCGAGAGCCTCCTGGAGAGCGAACTCTTCGGTCACGAAAAGGGCTCGTTCACCGGAGCGACCATGCGTCGGATCGGACGCTTTGAGCAGGCCGACGGCGGCACCCTTTTCCTCGATGAAATCGGTGACCTCTCTCCGCCGGTCCAGGTCAAACTTCTGCGCTTCCTGCAGGAAAGAGAATTTCAGCGGGTCGGGGGAAACCAGGTCCTTCACGCCGATGTCAGGATCATCAGCGCCACAAACCGCGACCTGGAGGCCAGGGTGAAGGATGGCATCTTCCGGGAGGATCTCTTCTACCGGCTGAATGTCGTTGTCATGTCCGTTCCCCCGCTTCGGGAGCGAAAGGAAGACATCCCGCCCCTCATCGATCATTTCATGAAGCGCTATAGCCGGCAGAACGGAAAAGAGATCCGGGAGATCAGCCGCGAGGCGAGGGACATGCTCCTCAAATACGATTACCCGGGAAATGTCCGCGAACTCGAAAATATCATCGAACGGGCCGTGGTGATCTCGCGAGGCCCCGTCCTCACGATGGAGGACCTCCCGTTCAGGGAGCTGCCGGAATCCGCGGTGGAGCCCGGGAAGATCCAGGGCCGGCTGTTGAAAGATGCCGTCGAGGAACTGGAACGACGGATGATCATCGAGGCCATGGAGGAGGCGGGTCAGCATCAGACGAAGGCGGCCGAAGTCCTGGGCCTGAGCGAGCGGATGCTCCGGTACAAGCTCAAGAAATACGGGCTGAAATAATAAACCGGCCTCCGATCGGGCGCGAGACCATCACGGGCGGTCTTTCAATATCGGTGGACGTAAAGAAGGCATGGCCGAAAGCCCTGCCTTTTGTTTTGGGGTCACGAAGCTGTTGAACTTCCACCGCCTCGAGCATCTAATAGCTGGGGAGGGTCTCTGGTTGATAATTAATCGCTCAGTTTTTCTTCAACGAACCGTACGACCGCTTCCAGCAGGACTTCACGGGGGAATTCGTTCCTGTCGATCAGGGCGGGCGCGATTTTGTCCTGTGAAAAAGGCATTGCTAGCGCCCAGTGATCGGCATTGACATACCCGAGGAGCGTGCATCCCGGGATGAGCTGGTCGTAGAAGATCAACTGGCTGTCATTGCGCGGATCAATCCAGGCCAGGAGATCATAGCCGGACTGAAGAATCGTAGAGATGTTCTGTCTTTCGGCGAAGGAGGCAAGCGAAAAATACTTCACCGATGCCGGAAGTTGGTTTCGCGAGAGCCATTTCTGGCGGGTTGAGCGCTGTATGCTCGCGACCGGATCACCGACCCCTCGCGGGCATTTGATAAATAGGTTATGCCCCATCATTTTCTTGTATGGCTCGGGGATAGAGTCCGTCAGCGCTGAGCCGCCGATGGCGCCTGCGATGGACACGACCGCTGTCACCTTCTTGACAATCTCGGGATGCTCCACGAGGGCCTGCAGGATGTCGGGTCCCCCTTTGGAATATCCGACGAGCACCACCTTTTCACCCGGCGAGAGATCTGCCGCTAGGACGGCATCCCGGATCATCGTGGCATTGTGTTCGCAGCTCGACCAGCCGCTCACGCGGACGTCGGCCATCCGGTATCCATAACGCTCCACGTGTGCACGTGCGAAGGAAAAGGCTTTGCTGGCCTCGGTGCAGTCATTGTACAGCCCGGGGACAATGAGAAAACGAAGCTTGAGCTTCGAATGCCCGATAAAGACGGGTCTTCCCGTCGGATTCGGCTCGCCCTCCAAGCGCAATATCACCTCTGCACACGGCCGGTCATAGGGCAGCATGGCCCCGTGGTCTTTTTGGACCGCGCAATAGATCTCCCGGAAACGGCCGCGCTCGTCCTCCATGTTTGCCAGTGACGCCGGCATAAGGGTCAGCGGTGGTGTCTCAAGAAAATAGGGCAGCAGGGGCTTGCTGCACCCTCCAAGGAGAAGGGTGAATAGTCCGATAGCGACGAGGTTAGATAGTTGCCTCATGATATCCTCCTGACACAGATATCCGCAAACGAGCCGATGCCTGCATGGATTTTCAGAAACTCATGCATTCCTATTTTCTTTTAAGCGATTGATGATAGGTTGCAATATCAACTTCATTTCATGATCACTTGCAGATATTTGCCCCGGGTTCCACGATGCTGCCTGTTTGACTGGATTCCTCCATGGCCCAGGTTCGGATTGTCGGTTCCTGCCCTGGAGGAATTAACACAAAAGTATAACAGGGCGGCAATTCCTCGACAGCAATATTTTTCAGACCTTCCTCCGGTTTGATACCCCTGGCATTGACACGGAGAAGAAATCCTTTTTCATCGATCACACGATGGAAGGCGCCCGAATTCAGTACATTCACGCGTGACTTGCTATCCGGCTGCCAAGTCACCTCAAGAAGGTGGGTGTGGCCGTAAATAAAGTAGCGCATCTCCGGAAACTCCGCCTTCCTTTGACGAAGATGGCTCGCGAGAACCCATTCTCTTGGCACAAGGAGTTTCTCCATCGTAGCCCCCAGTTCGGGTGCCTTGCAAATCGAATTGCCCCGGATCTCGGCCTGCTCGCAGAGCATTTTGACATTTTCATCGGGGAGACGCTTATCATCCTTGGCGAGCGCATCGAGTTCCAGTTTGGTTTTCTCTGCCTGCTCAGAGTCTCCGAGAAGTCCGGCGCGGAAAGAGTCGTCCTGCGGCAGGGCAGCAACAAAGAGTCGATGACCTTGTCCCCGGGCCTTGGGAATGTCCCACTTGGTTTTTTCTTCTGGGGAGCCTGCGTCGCCAAGAATCTGCACTTTCTGGCGCAAAGAGGTCTGAAAGAGGTTGAATGAGATAAACTGTGCGATATCCTCACCGGTGCCCCATACTCCTCGTTCGGCCATTCGGTATCGAATACCCGCGCTTTCCGGAGAGAGGTTATCGATGACCGGATAATTATTTTCCTGCTCGTTGAATATCTTTTGCACAAATTGCTCTCCCCAAGGGCGGATGATATATTCCTTTCCACCACGGGCCTCCACGATATTCGGCCATTTGTCATATCGATTCGCCTCACTGCCGATTTGGTGTCCATGCTCGACCACGATAGTGCCGTCAGTGGATTTCCATATACCGGTTTTAACAAAGTTGACACGCCCTTTCTTCACTTCAAGAGCCTTTCCAACCGGCTCCCACACCGCCGCTATCAGCAGGCTAGAGTCATGATTGCCTGGAATGATATGCAATCGGTTTTTCCCTGTCTGGGAAAAATTACGGAGGTCTGTGAGCACCTGTTTGTGGGCCTTTGTAATCCGGGTTGCCAGGGTTTTCATCTCATCGATCGTGCATCCAAGGTTAGCGCCGGCACCCTTGCAGAGAATGTCTGCCGGGGTCTGCCACATCTCCAGGAAATCACCGGCGATGACGAGGTCAACCTTCTGGCTCCCCATCGTTGAAATCTCATCAAGAAATGCCTTAGATGCTTTGGACCAGCGAAAATCCTCTACGGCATACCACTCGTTATTCGCATTTTTCCCTAAACCCAGATGAAGATCGCTGATGACAACAATGGTTCTTTCGGGAGTCGATACCGCTTTGAATGAGGGGGTTGACGTCCATGTCACGGCTGCCGTCGTGGATACACATCCACAGACCAGAACGAAAACAGACAGAAGCATTGTCATCCTTTTCATCATTGCCTTTCTCCTTACATGCGATCTTAGTTATTTTGGGGCAATCCTGATCCGGTAATCTCCTGCAATCAGGAATTCCAGGTCCATATCCTCGAAATTTATTTTTTGCTTTTCCTTGAAGTGCTTGGCCGTTTGCTCCGATGCAATGGAAAATAGTTCTGCCACAGAGAATGCCTGTGAATTTTTCTTTGCGTTTTCTATGGCCTGGACAAACTGAATTGCGAGCATCGCCCCGTATTCGGCATCCACAGGGAAAGGAGAGATAACCATGGCGTCGATTCCATTGGAGTTGAGCCTTTCTAGAATGGCCTGGTTGTTTCCTTCCGAAGCGGCTGCCGAGCAGGCGGAAAGAATCGCGACACTGCCGGCGGGAAATTGCCGCTTTATCTTCTCCGTGGTGATCCGATCTGCGTCATTTGTGAACCATAGATTGCCGCCCGCTTGATGGGACAGCAGGATCACACCCTCAGGACTGGCACCTGAGGCCGGTGATACGATCTCTTCAAAGTACGTTCGAACAGCTGCAATGTCTCGACGATAGGGTGGCTTCTGTTGCAGCTGACCCAGCGCCGTGTTCGTAGGATCTTCGAGTTCCGGCAACTTATTTGGAACGTTGAACGTCCAGGTATGTACAGGATGTGTTTCCGCAGGATAGCGCTCTCTCGGAAGGGGTTGAACAAGGATGACCCTTTTATCCAGGATGCGGCTGGAACTGTTGGCGGCCAGCAATCCCAGCGGGAGATATACCGGATTGCCATTCTCGTTTCGCATCCGGGCAAAGACAATGGATCTCTTATCTTTCTGTCGCACAAGATCACGAAAGACCTTCTCTGCAGCCGCTGCCTGGTTTTGGTCTCTCTCGTTGAGCCCGCTGAAAATCTTTTCTTTGAGTTCTTCAGCCGCCTCTTGATAGCTGTACTTCCGAACATTCTCGTCTATGCTTGTAGCTCTTTGGCGAGCATCCCTGATTAATTTGATTAACTGTAGTCGATCTTCAATGTAGTTACTGAGCAGGGATACCGTTTCCCAGGCATAGACGGAAACCTCATCAGGCGCCTCGGGAACTGCGTCCCCCGTCTTTGCGGCAAATAGGACAATGCTCTTTTGATTGGGGCTTTTCTCAAAAATGTAAAAAGCAGCATCGGCGATCAGAGGGCCTGCAGTTGAAAAATCGGAAGAGATATTGAGAAGTGTTTGGCGACCTTTCCTGAGCGGGACCGTGTCGCTTACAGGTCTTCGTCCAGCCGCTGATGGGGTCTCATCGGTCGCCTGAAGAACCATACCGCCTGCAGGGCCCTGTCCAGCAGTTGGCGTGGACTCATCTATCACCCTCACGGACAGGGACAGATGATCCAGGGGGATCATCCCTTTTTCATCCCAAATGGTGATGAGAATCGTGGCGTCTCCCGATCGCTCGGCCAGTAAATCGAACCTGACTTCGCCTGCCTGCACCTCATGGGCGAAATCC
>Ga0172365_10000035_pt1 | contig 72407 bp, 49 predicted proteins | sample LakKivSesite48cm_FD_114535 | JGI IMG/M metagenome (GOLD analysis project Ga0172365, IMG submission 114535) | Sediment microbial communities from Lake Kivu, Rwanda - Sediment site 48cm | ecosystem: Environmental > Aquatic > Freshwater > Lake > Sediment | place: Rwanda: Western Province, Lake...
AACCCGGATACGTTTGATCTCTCGCTTACTCAATTTGACCATCTCCTTTTCTGTCCGCCTCCTCCCGGATGGGGACATTTTACCTTGGCTGTTAATGGGGACATTTCTGCTTGGCTATCACAATATTGACGGGTTTGCTTGACAGTTACCTTCGCATATGGATATGCTAATGATTTAAAATCAGCCTGATGGTCCAAAAGGCGTTTTTCTGTTTGAAAGCGTACTTGAGACGAGGGACGACCAATGAAAAATGAAGTCTTGCTCGGTGACGAGGCCGTGGCTCTGGCGGCAATCCATGCCGGCCTTTCTTCGGCCTATTCATATCCGGGGACGCCGGCTTCGGAAATCATGGAGTTTCTGATCGCGGCTTCGGCCCGGGATCCAAGTTTCAAAGCGACCTGGTCGGTCAATGAAAAGACGGCCTACGAGGAGGCTTTGGGAGTATCTTTCGCCGGCCGGCGGGCCATGGTTTCCTTCAAACATGTCGGCCTCAACGTCGCCGCCGATCCTTTCGTCAATTCGGGCGTGACGGGCGCGAACGGCGGCCTGGTCGTAGTGAGCGCCGACGATCCCGGCATGCACAGTTCCCAGAACGAGCAGGACAGCCGGTACTTCGCCGAGTTCGCCCGAGTACCTTGCTTCGAACCTTCCAGCCAGCAGGAAGCCTATGACATGACGCGGGAGGCTTTCGATGCCTCCGAGAAATTCGGTCTTCCGGTCCTCGTCCGGCTGGTTACGCGCCTTGCTCATAGCCGGGCAATCGTGGGGACGAGGGAAGGGAGGGGTCAGAACGAACTGAAGCCGGGCGACTGGCGGGATTGGACTCTTCTCCCTGTAAACGCCCGGCGACGGTTCGGCGTTTTGCTTGATCTTCAGCCTCAACTCGTGAGCTATTCGAATGAGTCGGCCTACAACCGTCTCTCACTCGAAGGCGACCGCCGATTGGGAATCATAGCCGCAGGCGTAGCTTTCAATTATCTGACCGAGGTCCTGGAAGAAGAGAAGGCCGTAATGCCCTGGCTGAAAGTTTCAGCCTATCCTCTGCCGGTTTTGCTCGTCAATCGTTTGATCGATGCCGTAGACGAGGTTCTGGTCCTCGAGGACGGTTATCCGTTCATCGAAAGCCGGCTGGGAGGGCTTGCGGGAATCGCCGGCAAGGTCATCCACGGCCGGCTGGACGGAAGGCTGCCGGCCTCGGGAGAGCTCACCCCGGAAATCATCCGGAACGCCCTGGGCTTTCCGGCCCGGGACTCAATAAAACCGGCAAGCATCGCGCTACCCGGCAGGCCTCCCCAGCTCTGCCCGGGCTGCCCTCACGCCGATACTTTCAAGGCCCTCAACGAAGCTTTGAAATCATTCGATTCCGGCAATGTCTTCAGCGACATCGGCTGCTACACGTTGGGTGCTCTTCCGCCCTACCGGGCTGTCCAAACATGCGTTTGCATGGGTGCCAGCATCGGCATGTCCAGGGGGGCCTCCGATGTGGGCCTTTGGCCCTCGGTGGCCGTGATAGGAGAGTCAACATTTGCCCATTCCGGCATTACTCCGCTCCTCAGCGCGGCTGCGGCCGATGCCGACATAACGGTGATCATCCTCGATAACGCCACGGTGGCCATGACCGGCGGCCAGCGGAGCTACGGTACCGGCTCCAGACTGCTCGGCATCGTCGAAGGCGTCGGCGTGCCGAAAGATCACATAAGAGTCATCAAACCCTTGCCCAAGAATCACGAAGCCAACGTCAAAATAATGAGGGAGGAAATAGAACACCGGGGCGTTTCCGTTATTGTCGCCGACAGGGAATGCGTCGAATATCCCTCGAGTAAAGGAGGGAGGAAATGAAGCAGGATATCATCCTCTGCGGAGTCGGCGGCCAGGGAATACTCTCTATAGCTTATGTCATTGACCAGGCCGCCCTGAAAGACGGTCTCAATTTCAAACAGTCGGAAGAACACGGCCTTTCCCAGAGAGGGGGAGCGGTTCAGTCTCACCTGCGTGTTTCCGACGAAACGATCTGGAGCGATCTTGTTCCGCGAGGCGGAGCGGATATAATTTTGAGCGTCGAACCGCTCGAAACTCTGCGTTACTTAGATTATCTAAAGCCGGACGGAGTCATCGTCACGAGTTCCAACCCGTACAAAAACATTCCCGATTATCCCGATGTCGAAGCCGTTCTGGCCGAAGTGAAGAAAGCCGGGAAAAGCATCATCGTGGACACCGAGAAGGCAGCCCGCGAGGTCGGCAACGTCAGAGCTCAAAATATGGTTCTTCTCGGCGCCGGCTCCCGTTTTCTGGTGCTCAAAGAAGGAAGCCTGCGCTCGTCAATCGAAATGCTTTTCAAGGCGAAAGGCCCGGTCGTGATGGAAGCCAACCTCAAAGCTTTCGAGAAGGGGAAAAAGGCCGCCTGACGATGAAAGTGATCGACGGAATCAACCGCTTGCTGGCGGCGGCCGAAAATGACGGCCGTAATTTCCTCCTCGAGCCCGAAGTTTACAAACTTTTGAAAACTGCCGGCCTTTCCACTCCCAGGCATATTTTTATTCCGGCCGGCTCCAGAGCGAATGGCCCGATGCTCCGCTCGCTCGGGGCCGGACAGGCCGTCGTCAAGGTCGTCTCACCGCTCATCGTCCACAAATCCGATGTTGGCGGCGTTCGAGTGGTGAAAGCCACACCGAAGGACGTTAACTCGGCCATGGAGGAAATGCTGCGGAGTGTGCCCCGGCGCTATTCCGCCGGGATGAAGAACGAAAAACGGTCTCTGAAAGCGGCCGGCCCCGCCCGTCAGGCCGAGGCCAGGCGTTCGATCCGGGGTTTCCTGGTGGTCGAAAAAGTCGAATACGGCAATGCCGGCTTCGGTTCGGAAATCATTTTCGGGATAAGGAACACACGCGATTTCGGCCCGGTCCTGACCGCCGGCAGCGGCGGCCTCGACGTGGAATATATGAGCGAAAGGCTCAGACCAGGGCAGGCCACAGCTTCCGCTTCGGTTCATCTCTTGCGGCCGGAAGACGTCCTGGACCTTGTCAGGCCGTTGGCCTTTTATGGCAAGCTGGCCGAGGAATTCAGGGGGCGCAAGCCGCTCGTCAAACCCGAAGTCCTGGTCGGGGCCTTGGCCCTTTTCCGGGATCTGGCCGAAGCTCTTTCGCCTTTTTCCGGCGTCTCGCCTTACGTTATCGAGGAAGCCGAGGTCAATCCGTTCGTGGTTGCCAGGGGCCGGCTTATTCCTCTGGACGGGCTCTGCCGGTTCTCACGTAACAAAAAAAGCCTTCCGGTCCGGCCGGTCGAAGGGGTGGATAAACTTCTCAAGCCATCTTCCATTGGCATCATCGGAGTTTCTGAAAAAATGAACATCGGCCGGATAATTCTGCGTAACATTCTTGCCGGCGGTTTTCCGGCCGGCAGGGTTTTCGTGGTCAAACCCGGCATCCGGGAAATAGAAGGCTGCGGGTGCGTACCTTCGGTTAAGGAGCTTCCCTCGGCCGTCGATCTTTTCGTTCTGACCCTGGCCGCCGATCAGAGTATTGAGGTCATGCGCGAACTGGTGGAAAATGAAAAAGCCAGATCGGTCATATTGATATCGGGGGGAATGGGCGAAAAGTCCGGCGGGGCCTCGATCGAGGGCAGGCTGAGGGATCTGCTCGAAAAAGGCAGGCGACAGGGGAAACTGACTCCGGTCGTCAACGGCGGCAACTGCCTGGGGATAATATCGAGGCCCGGTGCCTACGACACGACGTTCATTCCCGAACAGAAATTGCCCAAGCCGGAGGGAGACGAGTGCGGACTGGCTTTCGTAAGTCAGAGCGGAGCTTTCATGATCTGCCGGATGAACAAAATGCCCGAAATAAATCCGCGTTATGCCGTTTCCCTGGGCAATCAGCTCGACCTGACCGTGTCGGATTACGTCAGGTATTTAAAGCAGGAGAAAGAAGTTAAGACGACGGCCGTCTATCTCGAAGGTTTTAAACCGGAGGATGGATACCGGTTTGCGGTGGCCGTGCGGGACATGACCCTCGGGAACGGCCGGCCCGTTCTGGTTTATAAGGCAGGCCGGAGCGCCGAAGGCCGGGCGGCGACGTCCAGCCACACCGCCTCCGTGGCCGGCGATTACCGTGTTTTCCGGGATATATTGATGAGGGCGGGAGCCATAGTCACCCAGGATCTTTTCGAGTTCGAAAGCTTCATGAAAGGCCTCGTGGCTCTCGAGGGCCGCCGGATCCGGGGCCGCAGGGCCGGGCTGATCAGCAACGCCGGCTTCGAATGCGTAGTCCTGGCCGATAACCTGAAGGACAGCCCGGGTCTTGAACTGGCAACCTTCAGCCGGCGGACGGAAAAAAGGATCCTCGAAGCCCTTAAGCCCCTCGGCATCGACCGGCTTCAGGACGTTCATAATCCGCTCGACGTGACGCCTGTGGCCGACGATAAGGCTTTTTCCGATTGCTCCCGGGCCATTGTCGAGGCTCCGGAGGTCGATTGCGCCGTCATTTCCAACGTGCCCATGACCCCTGCTCAACAAACGCTGGCTCCCGGCCCTGGTCATGAAGAGGACCTGGCCCGTCCCGGCAGCTTCGCTTCGCGGACTATAGAGATTTTCAAGTCGACCGACAAGCCGGTCGTGGTCAATATCGATGCCGGCGATCTTTATACGCCTCTGGCCCGCCACCTGGAGAGCCACGGCCTGCCGGTTTTCAGACGGGCCGATCAGGCGGTTTCCTTCCTTCGGGAATTAGTCAATCATGCTTTAAGCCGGCGAGCCGGACGCTAACCGGATTTCTCAGTCGCGATTCCGTCCCTGGAATTTATGCGGCCAGGCGGCCGGGTTATTGGACGGGGGCGGCGCGGTATGACACACGTAGCAGGCGGTTTTTTCCCCGCTGCCGTGAGCGGCCATAAAATTGTTCAGGCCACCTCCTTTGGAAGTCGCGTGACAGACCCGGCAGCTGCCTATGGTAACGGCTTTGTTCTGATATTGAACGGATTGATATTCGTCGCCGGTTTCGGAGGTCGGTATCTGGGCATGGCCCGTCCCGTGGCATGAGGCGCAAGCCAAGCCGCCGTGGCCGGCGGCGGCCGAATAAAGATTGGTTCCTATGTCGACTCCGGCCACGAAAGTATGGCAGGAGATGCACGACGGTTCCGAAAGCCAGGGAATTCGCCCGCCGGAGGTCACCGTAGCGGCCAGAGTGCCCATGGTCCCATGGCAATCCTGGCAGTTGCCGTCTGTGGCGGTGTGAGCTGTACTCCGGTTCAGGGTCGTATTGGCCCCCGGATGACAATCGGTGCATGAAGCGGCCGAGGCAGTCTGGTTCATGGCGTGGAAGGCGTGAACCGCTTCGGAAAGATATCTGCCTGAGGAACCGGCGTCGTTTTGGCCGAGGGCCGAACTGCCGTGGCAGGAAGCGCAAAGAACAGGCCCGCCAGAAGCGAGAGTAGTCCCTTCGGCCGCGTCATGGGCTTCGAGAACCGAAGGAACTTCGCCCTGTCCGTGGCACTTGGCGCAGTTCATTTCGTCGGAAACGCCGGTGACGATCTTGGTCCGGGCCAGTTCGATGCTATTTGGATCTTCGTATACTACTATCTCCACTTGCTGATATGGGCTCCAGGTATCCGTGTCGTCGACCGGGGTTAAGGGGATACCGTCGGCTTGGAAAATATTACCCTTGAGGAGCATCGAGCCGGTCAAGCCGTTATGGACGCCGGGATCTACGAAATTGAGTCCGGTGTCCGGTGCGAGGACTGTCCCGAAAAGCTGCTCAGAGTTGTCCCAGAACTGGCTGTAACTCCTCTTGCCGTATGAATAAGTATTGTTGACGGTGTTGTACTCAAGCCGGATGCCTGAGGTTACTATCTCCGGCGGATTGCCGCGCCTGACGACCTGAGCCCTGATCGTAACGTAAGGAACAGCAATAACAGCGCCATCGTAGGTCGCGCTCATGGCGTGCATCGCGTGTTCGCTCCAGCCGAAGACGACGTACTCGAGCGAAGAGGCTGGGATTTCGACCGGATTGACCGGTCCCGGTTCGTCTTCTTTCTTAAGCGAACAAGAAGCCCCGAACAGGATGATCAGGCTGGTGACGGTAAGTATCAGACGACCCATTCCATTTATTCTCGAAATCATCCTTCTCCTCAGGCTACCTATATTCCATGCAAACACCAACATTTAACTATTATTCCATTATTTGCCGATTTGTCCAGAAGAAAATCGATGTCCCGTCCCGGTCCATGGATTACTCGTCTTGTGCCGTTTATTTCTTCATGATAAAATTCATTCTGGATGAAAAAAGTTTCAATTTTCTTCAATCCTGCCTGAAATGCCGATTTATGAATACCGGTGCGCTGATTGTGGGAAGAAAACCACGATTGTTCTTCTTTCGGTTTCCCAGCCTTTCGAACCGAGATGCAGCCACTGCGGCAGCTACAATGTGAAGAGGCTCGTTTCGCGTGTTGCCGTGCTCCGCTCCGAAGAAAGCCGCCTGGAGAGCATGGCCGATCCTTCGAAATTGTCCGGGGTCGACGAAAACGATCCCGGCAGCGTCGCCCGCTGGATGAAAAAGATGGGCCGGGAATTCGGTGACGAACTCGGAGAGGATTTCGATCAGGAGTTGGACCAGGCGGTCGAGGAGACGATGAAGGGTGAAGAAGCCAAACCGGGCGGCGAAGAGCCGGCCGGGGACGCCGGGGATGTCGATGAATAACTTGCTTGTGTTTTTGGCCGGTGCGGTTTGCGGGGCGGGCCTGGTTCTTATTTATTATTTTTTGAAAAAAAAGGACCTGGCGGAGGCGACCCGGGAAGCCGTCATCCGGGCCGAAAAGGAAAAATTCCAGGAAATAGAGAATATTTTCGGGCGGATCAGGGAAACCTTCGGTTCGCTGTCCCTGAAGGCTCTGCAGTCGAATTCTGAGGAGTTCCTCAGACTGGCCGACGCCGTCCTTTCGCGTCAGACTCAATCGGGGGAAAAGGAGCTCGAGACCAAGAAAAAACTAATCGACCAATCGCTCGAATCGATGAAAGAAGAGCTGCAAAAAATCCAAGGGGTCGTCGGCGGCTTCGAAAAGGACAGAGTACTGAAATACGGCGAACTGTCGGTTCGGCTCAAGGAAGCCTCGGAGCAAACCGTCCGGCTGCAGAAGACGACGGATAAGCTCCGGGAAGCGCTGGCCAGCACCAAGAGCCGCGGCCAGTGGGGGGAGAGGATGGCCGAGGATGTCCTCCGGCTGTCGGGCTTCGTCGAGGGCGTCAATTACCTCAAGCAGAAAGTGCTCGACGCAGCTGCTTCGCGGCCCGACTACACGTTCCCCTTGCCCAAGGGCCAGAAGATCAATATGGATGTCAAGTTTCCTCTTTCCAACTATCTGCGCTATCTCGAAGCCGAGGCCGAGACCGAGAAAGAATCCTTAAAAACCATGTTCCTGAGAGACGTCAGGAGCCGGATAAAAGAAGTGACCAGCCGCGATTACATCAATCCCGAAGATCAGACTCTGGATTACGTCCTCGTTTTCATCCCCAACGAGCAGGTCTATGCCTTCATCAATGAAAACGATCCTTCGCTGATCGACGATGCCCTGAAGAGCAAGGTCATTCTGTGCTCGCCTTTCACCCTGTATGCCATTCTGGCCATCATCAGGCAGGCCATGGATAACTTCAATCTGGAAAGGGCGGCTGACGACATACTCCGTCTCATGGGCTCTTTTTTCAAAGAATGGGGCAAGTACCGTGACTCTATGGACAAAATGGGAAACAAACTGGCCGAGGCCAGCCGGGAGTTCGACAAGCTGATTACCACCAGGACCAACAAGTTGGAGCGGCCGCTGCGGGCCATCGAGAACATGAGGAAACAGAAGGGAATCGAAGCGGTGATCGAACTCGGTGAGATCGAGGCTGCCGAAGCCAGCGAAGACTTTCGGGCCCTGGAAGCAGAAACAGAAACGGATCAGGTTAAATAGACTCTGGTCCCGAAAATCGCCGTCCCAATCCTGACCATAGTCGCTCCCTCTTCTACGGCCACCCGCCAGGAGTTGGTCATACCCATCGACAGATGCTTCATCTCTATGCTGGGGATGGCCAGGGATTTGATGTGTTCGAAAACGCGGACGGTTTCTTTGAAGTAAGGTCTCGAATCTTCCGGGTCGCCTTCGAAAGGCCCCATGGTCATCAAACCCCTGACACGTACGTTCGAGAGGCCGGCCAGCTCTCTGGCCAGGGCCTCCGCAGCCTCGGGCATGACGCCGGTTTTCTGCGGTTCCCGGCCGCTATTTATTTCGATCAGGGCATCAATCGTCTGGCCGGCGGCCCCGGCCCGTTTGTCGAGCTCGCGGCCCAACTCGATCGAATCCAGGGTTTCGACCATATCGAAAATTTCGACGGCTTTTTTGGCCTTGTTCCTTTGAAGGTGACCGATCATGTGCCAGCGGATACGGTCGCGGCCGCAGGCGGCCTGGGCTCTTTCCGCCTCCTGAACGTAATTCTGGCCGATGATGGTCGCTCCGCCTGCCACTGCTTCCAAGACCTCTTCCGGTGTCCGGGTCTTGGCCGCAACGACCAGCTCCACACCGGAGGGCAGCTCCTGAAGTATTTTTTGAACGTTGTCTTTTATGGCACTCATTTTTTTACCTCCGGGCTGGCACGGCCTCATCCTAAAATATAATTCAAAACGGCGGTTTTGTCAGTAAATGACCGGGCCTTGTCAATGCAACATAAATGACCCGGCCTCGGCGGCTCTATGACAAAAAGTGTGGTAAAGAGGTGCTTGAGCAAATGAACAAGGGGTCGTTTCCGGGAAATTGCCCACCGAGTCAACTCGAGGCGTCATCAGCGATGAGTAAAAAATAGGATGCGAAGCGAAGATAGAAATTATCGGTTTTTAAAATAAAAGGCTCTTCCGGGTTTTTAATGCGTAAACCTGGAGAATTATAACCATCAGTGAGGCAATAAAGATCCCGTTGGCCTCATTATCCAATTCGGCCAGAGGTCGTCGAAGATTGCCTTGACTCTCAGTTTGAAAATTTTCTCTTGATCGCCAGCGTCGTTCTCTACAGCTTATCCAGGGGACTAGAAATATCTGAATAGCTTTTTCGGGCCACATGCGTATAAATCATTGTGGTATTCACATTTTTATGGCCCATGAGTTCCTGAATCGTTCTGATATTATGCCCCGCTTCCAGAAGATGAGTAGCGAAGCTATGACGCAGCGTGTGACAACTTGCCGGCTTAGGAATCGCGGATTTTCTTAAAGCCTCTTTGATCATTCTTTGAAGGGTGCTGGGTTGAATATGATGACGGAGGACCGTTCCGCTCAAGGGATGGACCACCAGGCTTTTCGAGGGGAATACCCATTGCCAGGCCCATTCTTTGTTGGCATTGGGGTATTTTTTCTCTAGGGCGTCGGGAAGCGTGATTCCCCCGTGTCCTTTCGCCAAATCCTGGTCATGCATCTTTTTGATTCTCTCCAGATGTAACTTCAGAAACTCCTTGATCCTGTCCGGCAGTATGGTGGTTCTGTCTTTCTCTCCTTTTCCCGAGCGGATGATCAGCAGATTATTGGCGAAATCGATGTCCTTGACTCTCAGGCGGATACATTCCAGAAGGCGGAGGCCGCTTCCATAGAGAAGTTGAGCCATAAGAAGATAGGGGGCCTCGAGAAAGGATAAGAGGCGATGAACCTCTTCGCGAGTCAAGACAACTGGAAGTCTCCTCTTTTGCCGGGCCCTTACAGTATCAGACAGGTCGCTCAGGTTTTTCTGCAGAATATTTCGGAAAAGATACAAAAGGGCATTAAAGGCTTGGTTTTGTGTTGAGGCCGATACCCGTTCTCGGAGAGCGATATGGCTCAGATATGTTTTGACGTCTGCTCCTTCCAGCGTCAGAGGCTCGCGATCGTTCCAATGTCTGCGAAACTTATTGATCCAGACCCTATAGGATTTTTCTGTCCTGGGTGAATAATGTCGAAGCCGCGGACTCTCCTGCAATTTATTGAATATTTCTTTCCAGCCGGCCAAATTCCGTTCGCCGTTCGATCACGTAGGTTTTGATTCAAGGGAGCCATTAGTTGAAAGAAAAGAAGGTTGCGATTTGAGATATTTGTTGGCATACAAGAGAATCGCATCTGCCGCTTGTTTGACTTGCCAGTCGGCAAAACGGGAGTCCGTTTCCATAGTCTTGAGGTATGAAGAAACGATCTGAGCCAACGGTCTGGAAGATCTGTTTTGATAATATTTAAGAAACCTGTCCACCCAGTAAACATAAAAACGGGATTTTTCTGGGGAAACCAGACGGAAGCGGTTTATAAAATCTTCAAATTCCGCGAGGTTTTTTGTTGATTGTCCAATCGATGCTCCCAGGCTGGATATTATGGCCATCGAATATACCGCTTGCAATCTAACCATGGATAATTGTAAGATAAGACTGCAATTTTAAAGGGATATTCTATGAAATCACGTAATATACGACGTTAATTGAGGGGGATTTTTATCAAATACAGCATGCTGTATATTAATAGTTAGGCCAATGCAAATGGAGGTGAAATTATGAAAGCAGAATTTACCGCTATTATAGAACCGGCACCTGAGGGTGGATATTGGGCAATTTGTCCAGAAGTACCAGGTGCTAATGGACAAGGAGAAACAATAGATGAAGCAAAAGAGAATCTGCGACAAGCAATCATACTGATTCTGCAAGATCGAAGAGAAGATATTCTACGTGGTTTGCCTGACGATGCAATTCAGGATAAGGTGATGATTGCGTGAAACGCAGAGATTTAGAACGGAAGTTGCGAATAGCCGGTTGTTATCTTAAAAGGGAAGGGGCTTCACACTCGCTGTGGATTAATCCAAAGACTGGTGTTATAGAAACGGTGCCACGTCATAATGAGATTAAAGAACCTTTAGCAAAGAAGATATTGAAAAATCTAAATGCAGAATAAATGGCCTAACAAATCGCTGCACCTGACCGCTATTCCGCTTGCGCTTCATAGCGGCAGGTGAGCTTAGTCGTTATACGCTATGCGCCGTGAGGATTCATTATGAACTTTAACCTGAATCCGGCGTGAAGAAGTTAATTTGCAAGCCCAAAAAGCATCGCATCCCAGACGTATCCTCCTGGTAGTCTTATAGTTAAAAGCCTATCGCCGTAAAATATCCTATCTTTTCACGCAGGATTCAGGTTCAAAACGGCGGTTTTGTCAGTAAATGACCGGGCCTTGTCAATGCAACATAAATGACCCGGCCTCGGTAGCTCTATAACAAAAAGTCTTTGTGATAAAGGGAAAATGGACGGAAAAGGCCGTGTGATCGACAATATCTTCATCGAACGATTCTGGAGAACGTTGAAATACGAGGAGGTTTATACTAAATCATATGAGTCGGTCTGGGAGTATAAAAAAAGCATCGGGGAATTCATTCGCAAATACAATCAAGAGAGGCTGCATCAATCCTTAGGGGAGTACGATACACCTTTCGAGGCTTATCGTCAGATGCAAATGGCAGTGGCATGTTAAAGGACATACACCTTAAAAAAGATTCAAATTTGGTCTTGACACCCGGGCCATTTCCAATTATAAATTTCAGTAAGGCAATAAAGATCCCGGCGGTGAAGATTCTTAAAGAATATTTGAAGTGGGATATTCTGTATCTTATTGATATTTCTGCACTTGGCCTCATTGGCGGTGAGCTGACCAAGCTTGATTATAGCGTTGGGTGCCTTGGAATCTCTCATTTTTACCCACAATAAAGTCGGATGAGCCATATATTATTTAGGATAAAGCGGGAGAATTAAGGTATGCGAAAGATAATAGTATTTCTAATGTTAGTGTCTTCACCGGTCGGGATGAGCCAAGCTGCCGATTTTTCATTGAAGATCAATGGAGGCTTAAAGTACAACCTTTTTAGGGATATCAACAGGGGAACTGACGGATACCTTAGTTATTGGGCTGACTTAGCGATCCATAATCCGCTTACCGAAGCGCTCGTTGTTGAAAATAGAGAATCTTTTCATATTGGAACAACTTATTCTTGTGACCTTATCATGAAAATCAATTCCGAATACAGCATCGGGCTCGGCCTGGGATATCTTCGGGCTAATAATCAAAGGGAAATCCTTATACAATATCCTCTACGTGATGGAGTGGATTCTTATGCATCAGTTAAAACTAGGGTTAAGGCACTCCCCATTAGATTTAGCGTTTTCAGAGATTATCATTTCAGCCAGGTATTCGGCGCGTATGTAGTGGCGGGATTAGAGTTCTATTTGACAAACTACGAGTCTTGGATGTTCCCCGCTGGGCCTGGAGATTCCCATCATCAAAAGGCCAAATCCGTTGGTTTGGGTTTGCTTTATGGACTGGGACTAGAGATAAAAGTCGTTCCCGGTTTTATGTTCGTACTGGAGGCGCATGGAGACTATGCTCGCATAAGTAAACTGAAGGGCAAGCGCGAGTCAGGCGGTAGCAGTTTACCTTATGAGGAAAAAGGGATCCTTTATTTCAGTGAAATCACTAGAGAGATACAACCTGGCGTTCCGAGAATTTATGGAGAATTGATGATACATGAAGCCAAGCCCTCCGGAGATTCTGTAAGGCGAGGAACTGTCGACTTCAGCGGGGTTGCCTTATTAGCAGGGATAAAAATAAGATTATGAGATATTTGTTATTATCTAAGTGGCTGCACTAATATAGCACAATAAAAGGAGATAAGGGGGGATGAGAAAGAAAACAATAACGCAAGTATGGTTTTGGGTAATACTTCTTTGTGTATCGTCAATTTTCCTGACTGCTGGCCCTATTCCTCAGGAAAATGAAATTGAATTAATAAGGATAGCTATAAAAGAGAAGGGCGCTCAGTGGACACCCAAGGAAAGCAATATATCTCGCCTTGGGAATGAACAATTTATCAGGATGCTAGGAGATAGGAGCAGAGAAGTAATTGTCTATGAGAACCAGAAGTTACGGGCGCTTGAGTCCTATCCTCAGTCTATTGATTGGAGAAATATAAATGGAAAAGGTTATGTAACCAAAATAAAAGATCAAGGCGAATGTGGGAGTCCACTCGACGAAGCGCTCGATGTCTTGCTCTTCGTACCTGTAAGCGCCGATGTGGCCCGCGCAGGTCAGAGGCCCGGGAGGAGTGTAGATGCCGGCCTTGAGCCCCCGAGAACGGATATAGTGCGTGAGCGCCTTCATTTCTGGAAAGTGCCGATTAGAATTAACATTGCCCTGGGCATCGTGAGGCTTGCCCTGGAGAGTCGAATCGGCTGAGCCTGGTTACAGCCCAGCAGTCGTCGATATTGACGTACACGTACCCGACATCGGCCAGACCGCTTGACACCATGGCTTCGGCAGCCTTGAGCATGATCTCGTCGGTGACGTTATTCTCCCAGACATACCAGCTATTCCAGCCGAGGTGAGGCGTCAGGGCGAGATTATCGCCGCAGACGATTATAAAGTGCCGCTCAGCCGTTCCGTAAGCGCTTGATGCCCGAAGCGTCACTGCATAATCGGCCCTTTCTGCGAGGGTTCCAGTGATGAAGCCCGTCGCGGCGTTGAGCGTCAGGCCAGGCGATAGATTTTCGACCGAATAGGTAGAATTGCATAAGTCTTATCCTCCAGATAAACCGACTGTATTTTTCCCGACCTCCTCCTTTAAGTCAATGGCGGGGAATTTAGGTTGCCTCCCAGTTCCATCCGGAAACATCCGCCGATGCAGACCGGGCCTCCGCTTGACCGTGGCTGGCATTAATCGTATCATTCAGAAATAAAAACCGGTAAAAAAAGCCGGACTCCGGTTGCGGAAGGGAAACACAAATGGATGAGAACAGAATTCGCGAGTTAATCGAAAAAACCGAAGAACAAAGCCTTTCGCCCAAAGCCTGCTTGAGTTCCAGGTCCAAGGGCAGGGTCCGCGAGGAAGCGCCGCATCCCATCAGAACCGCTTTTCAGCGAGACCGGGACCGCATCATTCATTGCAAGTCCTTCCGGCGCTTGAAGCACAAAACCCAGGTCTTTCTGTCTCCTTTCGGCGATCACTACCGGACGCGGTTGACCCATTGTCTGGAAGTCTCTCAAATCGCCAGAACCATTGCCAGAGCTTTGCGGCTGAACGAGGACCTGACCGAGGCCATAGCTTTGGGCCATGATCTCGGTCACACGCCGTTCGGTCACGCCGGGGAGGAAACTCTGGGGAAACTCCTGGCGGGCGGCTTTCATCATTGGGCGCAAAGCCTGCGTGTCGTGGACAAGCTGGAATACGACGGCAAGGGTTTGAATTTGACTTTTGAGGTCCGGGACGGCATCCTGAAGCATTCCAAGGGCAGGGGAGTGATCCTCGAGGACGATCCTGAAGACATGCCGGCCACCCTCGAAGGCCAGATCGTCCGCGTTTCCGACGTCATAGCTTACGTCAATCACGACACCGACGACGCCCTGCGGGCCGGAATAATAAAAGAGAAGGACATACCGGCCGAGCTGGTCAAAGTTTTGGGCAAATGGCCGGCGACCCGCATCGACCGGATGGTCATGGATGTCGTTGAAGCCAGCCTCGGCCAGGATCTGGAAAGGATCGCCATGAGCCGGCCGATGATGAAGGCCATGGTCGAGCTGAGGGAGTTTCTTTACGATCACGTCTATTTCAACCCGGCGTCACGGGAGGAGCTCAGGAAAACCGAAAAGATCCTGCGCGACCTCTTCGATTACGTCATGGAGCATCCCGAAGGCTACGTCAGGGATTATCCGGCAGAGGACTCATTGAAAATCAGAGCGGCTGATTTCCTGGCCGGGATGAGCGACGGTTACGCCGTCAGGCTCTACGAAGAAATATTCCTGCCCAAGTCCTGGCCGGTGCTTTAAAATTCCGCTTCAGAATCCGGTCGAGCGAATATAGACCTTTGCCGGCCGGCGTGATATATTTCCGTTTCACCAGTTGAGGAGGATTTGATATGCCCAAAGTATCCGTTCTGGAAAATATCGCGGCCAGACTGCGTGTTCATTCGCTTCGCATGACGACCGGCGCCGGCTCCGGTCACCCGACGACCTGCCTGTCGGCGGCCGATATAATGGCCTGCCTTTTTTTCGGCGAGATGAGAATAAACCCGCTCGATCCGCACGATCCGGCGGCCGATGAATTCGTTCTTTCCAAAGGCCACGCAGCTCCCTTGCTCTGGGCGGCTTATGCCGAGGCCGGCCTGATACCCATGAAGTCCCTGGCCGACCTGCGGAAGGTTACGAGCGATCTGGAAGGCCATCCGACGCCGAGACTGAAATGGGTCAAAGCGGCGACCGGTTCTCTCGGCCAGGGCCTGTCGGTAGGGATGGGCCTGGCCGTCGGTCAAAAACTCGACGGTTCGCCGGGCCGGACGTTCGTCCTTCTCGGCGACGGCGAGTGCGCCGAGGGCTCGGTCTGGGAGGCGGCCGCCCTGGCTTCGCTCTGGAAATTGGCTAATTTGTGGGCCATAGTCGATGTCAACAGGCTCGGTCAGTCCGGACCTACCATGCATGGCCACGATCTCAAATCCCTGGCCCGTAAATTCAGAGCTTTCGGCTGGGACGTGATCGTGACCGAAGGCCACAAAATGGCTAAGCTCAGGGAGGCTTTCAGGCTGGCCGGGAAAAAAGGTCTTCCGACCGTAATTCTGGCCAGGACGATAAAAGGCAAGGGCGTATCGTTCATCGAAGACAGGAACGGCTGGCACGGCAAGCCATTGAAACCTGAAGAGCTCGAGGCGGCCCTGAAGGAGATCGGTCCTCTGCCCGAGGTGGATTCCCGGAAATTCGTCAGACGGACGAAGCCGGTCAAGGCCAGCCGGACAGGGAAAAAAGAGGGATTTGATTTTCTCCGGACCCCGTATACCGAAAAGACGGCCACCAGGTCAGCCTATGGAAATGCTCTGCGGGCGCTGGGCAAGGTCAATACGAAGGTTATCGCCCTCGACGGTGACGTCAAGAATTCGACCTACGCCGAAAAATTTTTCGAGGCTTTTCCGGAACGTTCTTTTCAAGCCTTTATCGCTGAGCAGAATATGGCCGGAATGGCCGTTGGCCTCTCGGCCCGGGGCTATATACCTTTCGCAGCTACCTTCGCCGCTTTTTTGACCAGGGCTCACGACCAAATCCGTATGGCCAGTTATTCTTTCGCCGATATCAAATTCTGCGGTTCGCACGTCGGCGTCAGTATCGGCGAGGACGGCCCTTCCCAGATGGGGCTGGAGGACCTGGCCATGTTCCGGGCCATCCCCGGCTGTTTGGTCCTTTATCCGAGCGACGCTTTTTCGGCCGAGGCCTGCACCGGTGAGCTGGCCAGGCACCGAGGCCTCGGTTATATCCGGACGACGCGGCCGGCGACGCCGCTCCTCTACGGGCCGGACGAAAAATTCCCGGCCGGGGGATGTAAAGTGTTGAGAAAGACGGGCGGCGAGGCGGCCACGGTAATAGCCGCCGGCATCACCGTTCACGAAGCCCTGAAAGCCGCGGACATTCTGGCGGCGGAAGGAATTCTTATAAGAATCATAGATGCTTATTCGGTGGCCCCACTCGATGCCGAGACCATAAGGCGCGAAGTGGCCGGAACAGGCGGGCTGGCCGTCGTCGTCGAAGACCATTATCCGGCGGGAGGCCTGGGCGAGGCAGTGGCCGAGGCCCTGGCCGGCAGAGCGAGGATCAAACATTTGGCCGTCGGCTCGCTTCCTCGTTCCGGAAAGCCTATGGAATTGATGGCCATGTTCGGCATAGACGCCGCTTCGATCGCGGCCGCCGTCAGGGAGCTGCTCGGCCGCTAAAGAGTTGACGGAGCCGGGGGTGATTGATCCGAACCGGAGTTGAGTCAGTGAGGTCGAACGAAATGCGACTAACAGGAGTCGGCCTGCGGCTATTTCTCGCTGTTTTTATCGTTTCGACGGTAATCGCCGGGTTCAGCAGCACAGGCCGGAATGCGGCATATACGGGTCAAGCCGAAGGGAAAGTCACGGCTGTTTACGACGGCGACACAATAAAAATCCGGCTCTCTTCCGGACAGGAAAGCCGGGTGAGGCTGATCGGCGTCGACTGCCCGGAAATGGACGACTCCAGGGAAAAAGTCAGATTGATGGCTTTTGTGGCCAAGAGATACACCTACCTCAAGATATACGGCCGTAAAGTCGGGCTTTCCTTCGACTGGCAGAAGGAAGACGCATACGGCCGTCTGCTGGCCTATGTCCGGCTCGAAGACGGAAGATTGTTCAACGAAATTATCATTGCCGAAGGCTTCGCTTATGCTTACTTCAAGTTTCCTTTTGACGAAGGAATAAGGCAAAAGTTCAAGACGGCTCAAGAAAAGGCCAGATCGGCCGGTCTGGGATTATGGGCTGACGAGCCTTTCCCGGCAGTCGAGCCCGGCTCGGCCGGGGCCAACCTGGGAAAGCTGGCCTCAGTCACCTTCGTGTGCGAGCGGTCTTACGTCAGGGGAAGATTCAGGGTGATCGCCTCGAGAGGCGGGAATTTCGAAGCGGTGATTCCGCGCGATATCCTGTCGGTGATACCGGGAGACCAGGTTTTTGTGGGCCGGACGATCAGGGTTCAGGGCATACTGGAGGAATACCGGGGCAAGCCGCAGATCATGATCGGAGTTTCTTCGCAGTTGATGGTCTCCGGTCAAAGATAGCCCTGCCAGGTCGTCGAGGTACTTGCCACGGCGTGGATGTAGAATATAAAATTAAATTTTGGAGCAAGAGACAATCAAGCAAATTCCAGGGAGCCTCACATGAATGACGAAAGGACGATGGAGGCCGGGATCCGGGCCTCACTCGAAGCCGTTGTCGGCCAGGAAAACGTGGTCTGTGACCAGGAAAAGATCATCGATTACGGTCATGACGAATATTCCTTGACTGATATAGCCTGCCTGCCGGGACTCGTGGTCAAGCCGGCCGACGAGGTCGAAGTCGCCGAGGTACTCAAAGCGGCCAACCGTCACCTGGTTCCGGTCACTCCCAGGGGAGGAGCAACCGGATTGTGCGGCGGCTGCGTGCCGTCCCGGAATGGAATCGTTCTTTCCCTCGAGAGAATGAACCACATACTGGAGATCGATACGGAGAGTCAGCTCGGAACGGCCGAGGCCGGGGTGCGGCTGGCTAATTTCTCGCAGGCCGTCGAGCAAGTCGGCCTTTATTTCCCCCCTCATCCCGGCGACGAGAGTGCCATGATCGGAGGTTTGATTGCCACCAACGCCGGCGGCAGCCGGGCGGTGAAGTACGGAACGATCCGCAATTACGTGCGCGGACTCGAAGTTGTCCTTCCGACCGGCGAGATCATCACGCTCGGCGGCAAATTTGTCAAAACGAGCACCGGCTACAATCTAATGCATCTGATGATAGGCTCGGAAGGAACCCTCGGCATCGTGACCAAAGGCATAATCCAGCTTCACACCAAGCCGCCGTTCATGCGCTCTTTCGTCGTCCCTTATGCCGGGCTGGAGCAGGCCATGGCGACCATGTCCGCCCTGATGGAGAAGGGAGTCGTTCCCCTGGCCATCGAGTTCCTGGAGGTGGAGCTGATAGCCATAACCGAGAAACACTTGAATCTGGCCTGGCCGAGCAAACTCGGCCGGACCCAGCTTCTGATCATAGTTGATGCTTACTCCGAAGAGGAACTGGACCGGTTATCGGAGCTCATAGGCGATATTTGTCTGGAACACGAAGCCTTGAATGTTTTCATCGCCGACACCGCCAAAAAGCAAGAAGAGGTTCTGACCATCCGTTCGAAGATTTATGATGCCATAAAACCCGGGACGATCGAGATTCTGGACATATCCCTGCCTCGCGGCGAAGTGGCGGCTCATGTCCGGAAGGTTTATGAAATCGCTGAAAAATACGATGTCTGGCTGCCGACTTTCGGCCATGCGGCCGACGGCAACGTCCATACCCATTTGATGAAGGTCAAATACCAGGACGGAGAAATGATCCCTGTTCCGGAGGCCGAATGGAGGGGCAAAATCGAGCTCGTGCGCCAGGAGCTCTTCCAGGATTGCGCTGCCCGGGGCGGGGTAATATCCGGTGAACACGGCATCGGACTGGTCAAGAAAGCATATCTTCATCATTCTTTGAAGCCGGCCCACGTGAATTTGATGCGCGGCATCAAGAAAGTCTTCGATCCCAACAACATAATGAATCCGGGCAAAATTTTCGACTGACCTTTCCGGAATCGGCTTCAGCTTTATCTGCCGGTCCCGGTTTCAGTCAAGTTTAAATTCCTGGCCGGAAACGATGATTCTCTCGATGTCAAGTGTCCCCGATTTCATCTCGACCACGGGCCGGCCGTGTCTCAGGCCGACCGTACCGAATCCGGTGGCCGTGGACAGGAAAGATTTGAAATCGTTTCCGATGCGGGAGTCGATGTAAAGGGTCTTTTCGACCGCATCATAACGGACGCCGGTCAAACCCTGAAGCAAACCGTAGCTGCTCAGGGCCCGGGCGTACCAGTGACCGCATTCGTACTCGTTGAAAGGATTGCGGACGGTGCCGTCATAGCGGTCACGGCAGGTTCTGACGATCTCCAGTCCTTCCTCAGGCATGCCTTCGATCATGAGGTGGGAAGCTACCTGATACTCGATGCCGGTCCAGACTTCGTTGCTGTAGACGAAGGGCAAAGCCAGCTCGCCGCCCCTCGGCCAGGTACAGAGGAGAAGGCCGCCGTCGCTTCCGGCGGCATAGGCCGGTCTCTGCGGATTGGCGTGTCCGCTCAGATCCCGCCTAAGGTTGTAACGGTGAACGGCTGCGAGGTGGCTTCTTACCTTTCCGGGATCGACGATCTCTCCCAGGCCGCAAATCCTGGCCATCCAGAAACCGAGGACTCCGTCCGACAGGCAGCCTGTCCCATACTGGTATTTAGGCCCCTGGCGGTTGAGGAGGTCGATGACGTCTTTGTAGCCGGGTCCGTTCGCGGAGTAATCCAGACCTTCGTACCGGGCATCGAGTCCCTCGGTCTGGATCTTTTGAATGAAATATTCGCCGTTGTAGAGTTCGGTCTCGATGTAGCTGATGCCTTTCTGGAGCAAATCTCTGTATCCGGAGACTTCATCACCCAGGTACGTGCCCATATCCACGGCCGCCTTGAGCGCTCCCAAATAAAAACTGCCGCAGTGTCCGTCGGGTCCCCAGTATTCGATGTCGTAAGTATTGTGATGAGGTTCTTCGAGAATGCCTTTGGCCCGCGGATCCCAGGTCCGGATACAGTAGTCCAGGCTCTGCCGGACCTTGGGCCAGATTTCTCTGAGCCATTCTGTGTCTCCGGAAATCCGCCAATCCCGGTAGACTTTCATTATGCCGCCCAGCTGGCCGTCGGCGGCTGCGTGGAAATCGTGGGCCACCGGCCGGATCGGCAGAGCCGAACGGAAAGTCTGATGCCCGCGTTCGTCCTGGCTTTCGTTGAACTCGGTTCTCCGCAGGCTCCTTTCGAGGTCGGGGAAAAGATGAGGAACGGCCTGGGCGTAGTTCCAGACGTGGGTGCACGAGCCATGGCATGAGCCCCTGTCGTCGGCACAGCCCTCGAAGCACCACAGGCGGCCGTCGGTCTGCCTGAGGACGGTCGGAGATTTTAGAATGGTCAAGTTGGCGGCCACAGCTTCGACCACCTCGGGAGGCAGAGTCGTCGCGTAAAAAGCGTCCCGGAAAAGCTCCGACCCGGCGCGCAGGCTTCCGTACTTCGAGCGCCAGTAGTCGGCGACTTCACCGACGTTCTTGAACTTGCCTGCGTACCAGGGAACGTGATAGCGGGGTTTATCGGAGACTTCTTCCGTGACGGCTCGCGGACTTTCCCGGGGGTCAAGGCCATAGCGAAGCTCGGTGACAGGGACATACCAGGCCAGCATGACTCTAACCGTTTTTTCCTCGCCGGGGGCCATGGTGAGAGGAACGAAAAGGGAGGCCCCTGGACATGCCCCTTCGAGCGGAGGATTGGCGAGGAGTCGGGCTTCATGGACATTTTTCCAGGCCAGCGTCAGAGCATCCCACCAGCCTCCTTTGAACCAGCAATGGTCGACGACGGTCTGGCCGTCATCGACGAAAACGGCCATCGCTCCTTCCCTGGCGGGCTGCGTTTCCGAACCTCTCTGATAAAGGATGAAACCGTTTCTTATGGGCAGGACGGCGCTGCCTTCGGAAGCCGCGGCCATGAAATTTTTGGTATTGAAGGAAAAAACCGCCTCTATCGTTGATTCCGTCTGGTTCTTGAAGGAATATTCCAGGGCGCCGACCGGAAGGCTCGAATCGTCGGCGTTACCCGGGATGAAAGGGCTCCAGCCGGTCAGGGTCACAGTGAGCGGGACGGCTGGATCTTCGAGGCCGATCGTGGCGAATGGGAAACGAGCCAGGAAAACAGCCTTTTTGAACCTGGGCAGACCGTAGCTCGCCCCGGGCGCGCCTAGCCCGGTATTGGCCGCTCCGAAGATTTTCCAGCCCGGGACGGGCCCCTCGAGAACCCGGGCGGTGTTGGCCTCTCCCTTGACCGAAATAGCGGCAAAGGAACAGGGCTCGTTGAAGAACGCGGGTGCGTTCCTGACCGACATGTGAGATATCGCGCCCGTTCCTTCGAGGCAGAACATACCGGCCCCGATACCGCCGATGGGGAAGGCCACCCGGTTGAGATTGGGGCCCTGGTAAGGCCCGTTGTAAATCCGTCCCGTCGCCTGTTTCTCCGGCACCTGGCAGGCAACGATAGCCAACAAAAGGCAGATCCCGAAAATGAACGAATATCTTTTCCTCAGAAAATTCATATCCCTCCTCCTTGTCTCTTTTCGGGCTAATGAAGACATAATTCTTTCGCGCCCTGGATTTTTGATTGTCATTCTTCATCCAGGCTGTGTCAAGGGCCGGTATTCAGTTCGTCGTCGTTTCGGCCGCCCGGTCGCGGGCCGCGCCGGTATCATCTCGTGGCCGTCAAAATGGTTGAAGTCGAAGGCCGGACATAATATTATTTCTTTTCGCCGATTCGGTTGACCGGCCGAAAGTGAATTGAAATTTGACATATGGAGGGATTCATGTCTCGTAAAAGTATCTGGCCAGGACTTATCGTTTTATCGGCTTTCTTGGCCGTAACCTATCTGGTTCCGGCTGTGGTATTTGCCGGCGGGGAGCATACCAACCAATTCCGTCAATTGGGCACGCTTCTTCCTTCACCCAATCAATACCGGACGGCCTCCGGCGCTCCGGGCCCGGCTTACTGGCAGCAGAAAGTCGACTATGAAATGAACGTGATTCTGGATGATATTCACCAGCGGCTCAGCGGTACGGAAACGATTATTTATCATAACAACTCGCCCGATCCTCTTACCTACCTCTGGCTTCAACTCGATCAGAACTTGAGCTCGAGTGATTCGGTTTCCGCGGCCACGGCTGCGGGACGCTTGACACCAACCATGGATTTCAGGCTTCTCCGCCGGCTGCACGATGATTTCGAAGGCGGATTCAAAATCGAAGAGCTTAAGGACAGCCGCGGGAATGATATCCCTTACACCATCGTCGATACCATGATGCGTGTGGATTTGCCGGAAAAGTTAAATCCCGGTGATTCTTTCGCTTTCAAGATCAAATGGTGGTACAACATCAACGACAGGTCGGGGAGGGGAGGAAGATCCGGATACGAGTATTTCGAAAAAGACAAGAACTATGTCTATACCATCGCCCAGTTCTTCCCTCGTTTGGCCGTCTATAGCGATTCAGCCGGCTGGCAACACAAGCAGTATCTGGGTAGCGGCGAATTCGCTTTGCCCTTCGGCGATTACAAGGTCTCGATAACCGTTCCCGCGGATCACGTGGTCGGCGCCACCGGCGAGCTGAAAAACGCTTCGGAGGTTCTGAGCGAAGCTCAAAGGCAAAGGCTCGAGGAGGCCCGCCGGGGCACTGCGAAACCTGTCCTGATCGTCACCCAGAAGGAGGCCGAGGAAAACGAGAAGTCTCCGGCCGATTCCACGAAAACCTGGGTATTCCAGGCGGAAAACGTCAGAGATTTTGCTTTCGCCAGTTCCCGGAAGTTCATATGGGACGCCATGGCCATGAAATTCGGCGATCGAGTGGTTCTTGGAATGTCTTTTTACTCCAAAGAGGGTAATCCGCTCTGGGAAAAGTACTCTACCCGGGCGGTGCTGCATTCGGTCGAGGTCTACTCCCGGTTCTTTTTCGATTATCCTTACCCGGTGGCCATTTCGGTGCTGTCGGGCAGGGGCGGGGGGATGGAATACCCGATGGTGTCTTTCAACGGCGGCCGGCCGGAGCCGGATGGGACTTATTCGGAGCGGCAGAAATACGGATTGATAGGCGTCATCATCCATGAAGTGGGACACAATTTCTTTCCGATGACGGTCAATTCGGATGAGCGGCAGTGGGGCTGGATGGATGAAGGCATGAATACTTTCATGCAATATCTGGCTGAGCAGGAATGGAGCCGGAAGTTCCGCGAAGGCAGCGGGACCGCTTACTCGGCCATAAGTTATATGAAGGGCGACAAGAGCCGGATGAATCCCATCATGACCGGATCCGACATCGACCTGAACTACGGCGCGAACGCCTATACCAAGGCCGCGGCCGGACTGAACATTCTCCGGGAAACGATTCTCGGCCGCGAGCTCTTCGATCATGCTTTTAAGGAATATTCCCGGCGCTGGATGTTCAAGCATCCCATGCCCGCGGACTTTTTCCGGACGATGGAAGACGCGACGGGAACGGACCTGGATTGGTTCTGGCGGGGCTGGTTTTTCGGCACCGATCACGTGGATCTGGCGATTGAGGACGTCAAATGGTTCAAAGCCAGCACAGGTGATCCGAAACTCGATAAAGCCATCGCCGTGGAGAAGCAGGACCAGAACAGGCGCCGCTATATAAGCAATACCCGCAACGCCGGGGATATCGCTCAGGTAGCCGTGGAAAAGGACAAAAGTCTGGAGGATTTCTACGACCAGTACGATCCAAAGGCGGTTTCTGCCATGGACGAAAGACAATACAAAGAATATCTCAGCCGGCTGACGGCCGAGGAAAAGGCTCTGTTGAAATCAGGACACAACTATTATCAGGTGGATTTCGCCAACGTCGGCGGCATGGTCATGCCTTTAATAGTCAAGTTCGTATATGCCGACGGATCGGAGGAGGTCAAGCGTATCCCGGCCGAGGTCTGGCGGCTGACGAACGACCGCGTCTCGAAGGTTTTTATGACCGGGAAGGAAATTAAGACGGTTATTCTCGATCCTTTCCTTGAGACCGCCGACGTGGACGAGCGGAACAACCGCTGGGTAGTTGACGGGAGCCCTGAATATTTCAAGCTGGTAAAAAGTGAGTTCCCGAGTCCCATGAATGACATGCAAAGAGCCAGGAAAAAGTAAGGTCGAGCTTTCCGGCCCTGGTCTGGCCTGGGCGATGACACAGGGTGGCGCAAGTGCCCGGGCGGATGGTTTTCAATCGGCCGATAAAAGGACAGGTTCGCCGGTTACGAGGTTGAAAGTGCTTTGTATATCGACGTGATAAAGTTCGTGAAGGACGTTCACGACGATATCCCGCTTGAGGCCTCGGATACGGGAGCTTTCCATTTTATCAATCCTGACCCGGGCTCCGGCCATAAGCTCATGGCCTCCGGAAGTGCCGCTTTTGGGGATGACCTTTTTCAGCAGCCGTGCCGAATTGGCGTGGATATTTTTCGTCCGGATGGAAACATAGATGAATTCCCTGTAGGATCCGAGACAGATTGACCAGCTCATGTTTTTGATTCTCAGCAAAAAGTCGGCCATTTCAGCGATGAAATCGGGATAGGGTAATTCTTCCAGGATGACGCCGACCAGATGCTTGTAATAAAAGCCGCCTGTTAAAACCCGCAGCAGGTTGGAGATAAAATCCCGGGATAGGCCCGGATACTGAATGCCCGAGAGACGTTTGAAGCTGACCCGGGGGAGGAGTTCTATGTAAGCTTTTTTATCGGCCGGGCTCCCTTCTCTTCCCAGGCCCTGGGTTTCGCTGAAGATGGCGTGGAACAGGGCCGTGGCTACGGGCGCCGGAATGGCTACGCCTGCCTCAGTCAGATAGTCATAAATGATCGTCGAGCAGGCCCCGTAGCCCGGGCGGACGTCGTAAAATGGGACGTTCTTTGTCTTCCGCCGAAGGGGGTGATGGTCGATCACGGCCACCGGCCTGGCCTTATCCGGCAGAGTCACATTCCCGGAGTAAGGCTGGCCGTCCAGAACGACGAACTGGCGGCGGCCAGGAAGCTTAACCTGAGAGATCTGATGGAGGGGAATTCTCAGTTGGCTGAGCATCGCCTTGTTTTCCGCCCGGCCGATGAATCCGTCATAATAAATTCTGACGGGATGGAAGCCTTTTGTTTTCAATAAGTACTGGAGTCCCCGGGCCGAAGCCAGGGAGTCAGGATCGGGATTGTTATGAACAACCAGGCAGACCGGCCTGTCAGGATTCAGGACCTCAAAAAAGCTCTTCATGATGCGGACTTCATTTTCAGGTATCGCTTTTCGGATTGACTGCCGTATTGGGTGGCAATGGTGCCGATTTTTGTTTTTTGCCGGCGTTATCCCGAACGGTAAAGGACAGCGCGTAAAGGACTGCTCCCGCGACACAGACCAGGGCTGCTACCCAGACTACAGGGGAGAAGAGTCCGGTGACTATGCGTTCCGGGATCCAACCCAATTTATTCAGCACCAGATCACCGAGATCGCTGGCCCAGTGATCGTATTCGACGAAAGGCGCCGCCCTGATTATCCACAGGGAAAAGAGCTTGGTGGCCAGGGCGAGAATCAGCGCGGAGATACCTGCCACGAGAACCGAAACTCCCGACCAGCGAAAGAAGCCGGCCGGGGACGAGGCGGCCACTAGAGCCCCCAGAAAGATGAAGGCAGCCGGAATCAGGAAAAAGAAATAGGAGATCAAGACGGTCACCTCGGATATGCCGAAGGGAAGAAGCGGAAAATAATTCACTCCTTCGAAGACCTCGATGCTATCGTCCATGTTTTTGACTGCCTGCCTGCGTGCCTCGGTCAGGGCCGAGCTGGCTGTTCCCAGGTCCGGCTGGCAGGCCGGAATTTTATGAGGGCCGATGTCTCCTCTGGCCAGCTCGCCCCAGAGCAGCAGTCCGCGCTCGTCGCAGGCAGGCAGGTTTTTCTGCGTTTCCTCCAGGAAGCGGTCGACCTCCGGGTGAAGCAGAGCTTCCTGAAGGGGCCGCAAGTCGATAGTAATCGGCCTGGGCCTTCGCTCGCCCCTGAGCATCCGGCCGATCTGCCGGAGGGAATCGGAGAGCTCTCCGTCCAGCCAGTCCATAAGACCCGTTTTTTGCATCAAGTCGCGAGGCGATATGCCGGTTTTGGCGGCTGCCTGAAACCATGCCCGGGTATTGTCGTCGGTGATGATTCGTTCGTCCTGGGCTTCCTGGAAGATTTCATCCACCTTGTCTGGAATATCGGCGATGATCTCCCGGGGAAGGTCAGTCAGGAATTCGGCTGAGACCGAGGACTTGATCATTCCCACGGCCCAGATGACTCCGAACAGCGATGGCAGCCCCAGGAAGACGATCAACAGCAAGCCGATGATTTTCTTAGCTCCGTCCATGGCACCCTCCTGGCCAGAGATATTGGTTTATCATAATGAAAATACGTATCCTGAGTCAAAAAGTTCGACTTCGTTAGATCACGGCACCGGCCCTATTGTTGACATCTTGCCCGCTGTCTGGTAGAGAAGGACTGTCACCAGCGACCTACAAAACATAGATATTAGAACCATCGGCTGGGATCAAAATTTATTGGTTTGACACTTGTTGACCTGGTTTCCGACGTCTACCGGATCGGATTATCCGGGAAGAGAGGGGAGGCTTCATCATGAGAGAAGAGATAACGGCCGTTCGCAAATTCGATGAGAAACTGGCGGCTTTTCCGCGAGTAAAACTGGCTTGCCTGCCGACGCCTCTGAGGGAAGCCAGGGATCTGGGGAAGATTCTGAAAGGGCCAAGGCTTTTCCTCAAGCGAGACGATCTGACGGGGCTGGCTCTCGGCGGCAACAAATCCCGGAAGCTCGAATTCATTATCGCCGACGCCCTGGAGAAAAAAGCCGGAGCGGTCGTAACGTGGGGAGGGCTGCAGTCGAACTGGTGCCTCCAGACGGCCGTTGCCGCCCGCTTATACGGCTTGGTGCCGGTTCTCATACTTTTCAAACCGGAAGGATTGGCCCGGATTGAGTACCGGGGTAACCTGCTCCTGGACAGGATTGCCGGAGCCAGGATCGAGGTCAGGGAAATTTCCGGCCCGCGGACATCGGCGCCCAGGGACATGGCCTTATCCGTAATGGACGAAATAGCGGCCGAGGTCAAAAAATCGGGGCTGAATCCGTATACGGTGGCTGTCGGCGGCTCATATCCCGGCGGCTCGATGGCCAGGCCTCTCGGCGCCCTCGGCTATTTTACGGCTTTCGTTGAGATTCAAGAACAAATGAAAGCCGCCGGTGTAGAACGTTACAGCCTGGTTCACGCCTCCGGTTCGGGAGCGACCCAGGCGGGATTGCTGGTCGCAGCCCGGGCCTGCGAAGCCGATTGCCGGGTAGTCGGAATCAGCGTCGGCGACCCCAAAGAGGAGTTTTCCCGTGATGTCCGGTTCATAGCCGGAGAGCTCGTCGATCTCCTTGGACTGGACCTCCGCTTAGAAGACGGGGACGTGATAGTTTTCGACGATTATATCGGCGGGGGATATGCCGTTTTCGGTTCCCGGGAAATGCGGGTAATTAGCGATGTCACTGCCCGGGAAGGCGTGTTTCTTGATCCTGTTTATACGGCCAAGGCCATGGCCGGTTTCCTGGATCTCGCGGAAAAGGGGTACTTTGCCGGCGACGAGGCCGTCGTTTTTCTCCATAGCGGGGGAACGGCGACTCTCTTTGCCCACGGCTCTGAAATTTTGGGCTCATAAGCCGGTTTTAACGGCGGCAAGAAATGTTGCCTTGACTTTTCCGGATGTGTTATACTCCGGGCGGGGAAAGAAACCATGAACCGGGGGTTTTAAATGGACGTAGAAAAAGTCACCGAGATTTACGTCGTTCTTGAGAACAAGCCGTCGATGCTGGGCGAACTCTGTTCCGCCCTGGCTGGCAACGACATAAATGTCGAGGCCATCGGCGTTTTCCATGACTCGGCCAAGATTACTGTCAAGGCCAGCAACCTGAACAGGGCCGTCAAACTCCTGGGCAAACTGAACTATATCACCGAACTGCGGGAAGTGCTGCGGGTCGACCTGGAAAACAAACCCGGAGCCCTGGCCGAAGTGACGACGAGAATAGGCGAAGAAGGCATCAACATCGAATATTGCTACGGAACGCTGTCCCGCAAGGGCAGCACGGTCTCGGTCATCATGGACGTTTCCGACGTCGATCAGGCCCTGAAGGTACTGGGCGGTTAACCGCCGCTTCTTCCGGAAGAAGTTGTGCCGGGAAATCAAAAAGCAATCTTTACCTTAAACGCCCGACAAAAATGACGGAGACTGATTTTAGCCGGTGGAGAGCTTGAAAGCCAAGATTATCGAACCGGGAATTTACCCGAAACGGCTGCCGGCCGATATTCCGGCCTCCGAAGCTGCAGTCTACGGGATGCTGGCCGAAGCTCTTCCCGACGGTTGGTCGGCCTGGCATTCCTTGAAAATCAGGACTCAGAAGGGAGATTATGCCGAGGCCGATTTCGTCGTGGCCGATCCTGAAAAAGGAGTCGTGCTCTTTGAAGTAAAAGGCGGTCTGATCGAAAAAAGGGACGGCCAGTGGTTCCAGAACGGAAAGCCTTTAAGGCCGCCGCTCCAACAGGTTCACCATTTCCGGAGATGCCTCCTCGATGTTTTCGAAGGGCACCGTTTGAGTGCGCCGCCTGTCGGGGTGGCGATCATCTTTCCCGATATGTACGCTTCTGACATTCCCACTCAGGGCGATCTGCTCGGTGTGGTGATTCAGGGCCGCGAGCTGCAGTATTTGAAAGAGATTTTTCTGGAACTTATCAGGACGGCCCTGCCCAAGAATGTCCCTTATCCGGCAAGCTCCGGCTGGCCTCAGTTCGTTCATGACTTGTGGTGTGAATGCTGGCCTTTGGAAATGAACCTGTCGAGGAAGGTCAGGCAGGACATGAAGACCCGCTTGAGGCTCGACGAAAGTCAGGTTACGGTGCTCGGAAGCCTGCCAGCGAACAGACGAGCCCTGGTCAAGGGCGCGGCCGGGACAGGCAAGACTCTCATCGCTCTCAATCTGGCGATAGATCAAGCGGTTTCCGGAAAATCGGTTTTGTTTTTGACATTTACCGAAGCCCTGGCCTCTGAATTGGCCAAGCAAGCGGAAGGAACCGGTGTTCATGTCAGGCCGGTAGGACGGATGGCTCTGGCTTATCTCAGAAAACGGGGATTAAAAAAAGAAGAAGAATACTCGCCGGAATTCTGGACCATGGTCATGAAGAAGGCAGCGGCGCCGAAGAGGTTCGGAAAGCCGGAGAAATGGGATTTGATTATCGTCGACGAAGGGCAGGACATGGGTGAGGAAGAGTGGCGCTTCTCGGCCAAATACTTGGATAGCCAGTCCAGGCTCTGGGTTTTTTTGGATCCGGATCAGGCCTTCTGGGACGATAAAGCCCTGCCGGCCGAATTCAGGGAGGAAGCGGCCGTATTTATTTTGCCCAGGCCGTATCGCTGTCCGCCGGGGATTCAGGCTCTGGCCGACGCCTACCTGGGAAAACCTTTCGATCCGGAGGCGGTCGCCGCTTCGTTCAACGACAGAACGATTAGCATCATCCCGGTTCCCCGGAGCGAGCATGTCCACCCGGCGGTGGCTCACGAAATAAGCCGGTTAGTGGCTGAAGGCTTCAGCCCTGACGAGGTGGCCGTGATTTCGCTGCGGGGAATCCAGTTCGAAAACAACATAGCTCATTGCCAGATGCTCGGTGAGCACGAAGTAGTCAAGGCCACCGATCCGCGGGCGGCAGAGAGCATCGTCTGCGACTCTTTCCTGAGATTCAAGGGATTGGAAAGGCCGGCCGTGATAGTGACCGACCTGGAATACGTGCCGGATAAGTACGGCGTAAGGATGAATATCGCGGTCACGAGATCCCTGGGTGTCTTAAGAATCGTGGGCGAGCAGGAACAGTTAAATGCCGACGATTTGCTTTCAAGGTTGGTCATGGCCGGGCCCGGGGACCGGGCCTGAGATCTTCGACAACGGCCTCTTTGGTGCTATAATATATACACAGGAACAATCGGTAAGGGGACGGCCATGAAGGCGAGACATCTCTTGTTTCTATTGGTCGTTTTCATGTTCTTTTTTTCGATGACGTGCGGCGTAAGCAGTCTCCATCCGGTCGATTCGACGGTAATTTTTAAAATTACCGAAGGTTATCCCATGTACGACTGCAATTGCCAGCCGGTTATCGTACTGTCAATGGAGACGGAAAAAATATACGGCTGCATGAATTTCTTAATCGAGTCGCAGGTCAAGCGCTTGTCGGCGGACGGGATCAGAGTGGATTTGCTGGGTATCAAAGAGCCTGAGGTCTGTCTTACCGCCCTGGGACCGGCAACTTTCACCGCGGTTCTTGACCTTGAAGAACGATCATATGATTTGCTTTTTGTCAACGGATTGAGCCGGGACAGTTACCTGCTTCATGTCAAGCCTGATGTAATCCAAGTAGAAGATCAAGTAACAGCAGGCAATATAACCAGGCCCTCTATAACGACTTATTGGCGTTATCCGCAGGATTCATTTGTCTATTTATGCGGCACGACCGAGGATACGACCTGGATATGCGATGATTTTTTCAATCGGCTGTCGGCGGAGATCGAGCTTGAGGAATTCGTGTTCCCGGACTACGGGGAAATATGCTATCCGCGCTCGAGCGAAGGGTATCACTACGACATGCCCGCCAGGTATTTCATCTACCAGAGCGAAGCCGATTTCGACCGGGCCGGTGAAATACTGGAAGGTTATACTCATGAGGTCCTGTCGGTTAATCCGGGAGTTATGATTTGGCTGAAGAACTGGAAAGACAAATCATTCCGATCCTGGCTTTTTTGAGGCAGTTAAAAAATCCCAGTAAATCGCATAAAGCCTGCGGTGAAGCCGGTAAAACGGGACGAAGTCGACATCGTCCGGCCGGCCGATTCCAACCGTCCTGAACCGTCCGGGTTGCCCGGTGACGGGCTTCAACCATTCTGACGGGTCGCGGCCGGGGACTACGAATACGGGGACTTCGGGTCTTGATCGCTGTTCAGGGGGTGTCTCCCGGCGGAAGTGCAGTTCTGGGCCCAGATCACCGGCCAAAACGAGGGGTCCCCAGAGCAGCGCGGCCCGGTCCGGATTATCAGGAGTTGGTTCGAGACGCAGCTTCTTGGGCAGAGTCACGGTTATCGTATCCGCCGGATTCCAGATCCGGTCGATCTCGATGTAATCGCTTATGTCAGGATCGATATCCTTGAGATATAGCTTGGCGATCGCCTGGACCTCGGCTTGAGGCTTCTGCGGCTCGATGGGAACGGTCCGGCCGTTGATTTCGACTTTGAAGCCCTGCCTGGCCCAATAAGGCCTGCGGAGAGCGATGATCAAACGCCTGGGTAGTTTCAAATCGATTTTGACCGTGGCCGTTTCGCCTTCGGGAAAGTCAGTGCTCATAGTTATCTGAACGCCGGTGCCTGACCACTCGGCTTTCGACGGCGCATATATGTTGATCCAGAGTCTGTTACCCTTTTCGTAATAAAGACCGAAGCCGTGAAGGGCGTGGCTCTCCATGCCCGTACCGACGCAGCAGGTGAAACTGCGGAACATGTCCTGGTATTCATGCTGAACGCCGCGGCCGACGGGCACCATGTAGCAAGTCCGGCCGTCCTCGGGATCGATCGAGGCCAGAATGTGATTATAGAGGGCTCGTTCGTGGAAGTCGGCATAGGCGGCGTCGGGATTGAATTCGAAGAGCCGGCGAGCCAGTTTTATCATGTTGTAGACGTTACAGGACTCAGCCGTCCGGTCGTCGACGCGGTCGCTCAACCTGTCCGGCGGGCCGAAATACTCCTTCTGGCCGTTGCCGCCGGTGGCGTAGCTGTGATGGCGGGCGACCCGGTCGAAGAAAAAGGCGGCCGCGATGAGGTCGGGCGGGTTGCCGGTGTAAGCGAAGCGGTCGACCGAGCCGAGCAACTTCGGAAACTGGGTATTGCCGTGTTTCCCGGCCAGGTTGTCCGTGAAATGGAGCAAGGGCGAGATGAAGGCTTTGTGCTCGAACTTGAAGGACAGGTCGAGCCAGCGGTTGTCGCCGGTGTCGGCGTAGAGATCGACCAGGACTTCGTTCATGCCGCCGAACTCGGTGTCGAGCATGCTCTGGATTTGAGCCTCGCTTAAGGGCCGAAGGATACTTTCCGCCCAGGCGGCGAACTTGATTTCGAGCTCGAGAGCCAGGCTGTTGCCGGTAAAGCGGTAAGCATCGCGCAGGCCGGCGAAGGTCTTGTGGAGCGTATACCACGGGGACCAGAGGCCGTTCAGATCGAAGCCGGCGGTTTTTATTTGGCCGCTGGAAAGAGCTTGGAAAGCTTCCCGGCCGCCTTCCAGGGCACCGAGATATCCGTCGGCGTTTTTGTCCTGAACCTCTTTGAACTCACGGACCAGGTAATCGGCTCTCTCTTTGAAACGGGCGTCTCCGGTGGCCGCGTACATCAGGCTGACGGCCGAGAGGTAGTGGCCGGCCGCATGGCCGGTCAGGTTGCGGCCGTCTCCATCCCAACCGCCGTAGGGTTCGGCTTTGGGCTCGAGTCCGACTCTGATCCGGTAGAAAGCCAGCATCCGGTCAGGTTCGAGGGCAAGAAGGTGTTTGGCGTCCAGTTCCTGGGCATGTTTGAGCGGGCCTCCGGTGAGACGGACGGCGTGGAGCGGGATGGGCACTGCTTTTTGACGGCTGTTCTCTAACTGGCAGATCCGGGGGTTGCGGGCTTCGGCTGAAGCCAGGGCGGCAACAGATAAAATAAAAACCGGCAAAAGGATAATTCTGACCGGTAAGCTCTTTGGTTTCATCGCTTCCTCCCGACTGGAATACGAAATATGTTTATGCGATTCGCAGGCGCCAATAGAGGCAACAAAGCTCCGCGGCCCGCGAATTCTGAAATATCAGGTGTTCAATTTTTGAACAAAAACTTATATTTCAAGACCTGACCCCAGGATAGAGGAGGGCGTTCAGCAGGAATTTGTAGGTACCGTGTGATTGGGCTCTGTGCTGGCACCTGATGCCGATCAGGATGATTCGCCCCTTCTTGAACGACGTGTCTACGACCGCCGCTTTCCTGGCGATCATGTCCTGGCCGAGAAGCCAGCCGCTCAGGAGAACGTCTTCTTCGGCATAGCTGGCCACGACTTTGCGGTCCCATTCATTGGGCGGGATAGAGGTCTGAAAGGCCAGGCTGCCGGCGAAGATGGCCGCCGCGGTTTTTTCGAAGCCCCAGCCGAGCGGCGTAGTATTGTCGACATCGAGCTTCAGGATCGAGGTAGGGCAGAAAAAGCGTGTCCGTTCGACCCGCTCAAGACTGTTCCTGGCCGGTGCCCCAAGATCGTTCATGGCCAGTCCGCAGGCCTGGTTCAAAGTAACCACGATACCGCCCTGTTCTACGAAGGCCTTGAGGGCTTCAACGCCTTCCTTCTCGATACCGCCTTCGTATTCGGGCGGCATCGAACCGCCGAAACGGGCGTATGGCGACTGCTGGGACGGCCGGCCGCTCTTGATGATGTCGGCGTTTTCACTGGCGAAAACGATCACATCGAAATTTTCTTTGAGGTTGATCTTTTTGGTCTTGGTTCCCTTGAAGTCCGCGTTATGTAAAGTCTTGTAAGGGATGCCCATGTCGTCCAGCATCAAGCGGGTCCAGCCTTCGTCCATGTTCGAGCGCCAGGACTGGTAAAGGCCGATTCTCGGGTTATTGACGGCGGCCTTATCGGCTTTAGCAAAGGCTTCCTCATCGAGGAAGTAGGCTTTGAGCCTGTTCTTTTCGAGCAGGGCGGGCAGGGCCTTTTTCACCTCGGGCGTGTTCTTGATGATAAAGCTTCCGGCTGCGGCTTCGAACTCTCCCGATTTAACTGGTGCCAGGGCCCTGAAAACGGAAGCTTTTTCCTTGAGCAGGGCGAATACTGAGGCATATGAGGCGTTCGACCTGGAGTCAAGGACGACGTAGGCTGCCTCTGCCGGACACTCTACGGAGGGCACGGGGATTGTTTCCAGCTTTTCAAGCTCGGCTTGGAAAGGTTCGTTGACCTGATCGCAGAGAACTCCCATCTGGAGCGGCAAGGTCCAGGCGGCATTGTCGTAGGGCGGAACCGGCGGGCCCCCGGGGAATTGACGGATATCGGGATATTTCTGTTTCTCGAGTAAGGCCCAGGCATAAGCCTTGTAAGGCTGGCCGACCAGGACGACGAAGGATCCGGCAGGGTAGAAACGCCGGCCGGCGATGAACGAGTCCTTGGCCCGGTGGATCTCGATTCCACCGAACTTCAGTATTTCGAGCATTTTGAGCGTCGTCGGATAGTCCGGCTGGTCGGCGTTTATTACGAAGGCATAAGGCTGGTTCTTTTCCGTCTTTTCGATGCTTTTCTTTGACATGAGGTAGGAGTTATATAGAAAATCCGTCCGCCGCAGGACCGCCGTCCTGATGAGGCTCATCGAAAGGGTGAGTTCGTAATCGACAATGTCACGAAGGCGCCACCAGCCGCCCGGCCAGGGATCTATGAAATCCATGCGGCGCTCATTGTAGTCATTCGGAACTTCCGTCGGTTCGATGAAGATGGGAGAGGCTGTTCTGACCGAAGCCATTTCGCTCAGGATACCGATATTATTGTGAAGCCAGGAAGTGTCGTCGCAGGCTCCGATCCACCAGCCCGTAAAGCTCCGGCCGTTGACTATTCCCTTGAAGCCGTTTTTCTGCAGGTCGTAGGCCATGCCGGTGCCGCAGAGATTAATTCCCCGCCAGACGAGAGGATGGACATTGGGCAGAGGCGGGTCCATGAAAGGCGGTATGAATAGCCGGGCTCCAGTCGAGCCCATCTGGTGTTCGTCGATGTGAATCTGGGGAAACCAATCGTGATAGAGGACGGAGGTCACGGCTCTGGTCTCGACCAGGTTGAACATGAACCAGTCCCGGTTGTTGTCGTGGCCGGCATAATGGTGATAAAGCCAGGGCATGTTGCCGCCTTCGTATTTGGTCCCGACATACTTTCTATACCATTCGGTGACCATCACGTTACCGTCCGGATTACTGGAGGGGACCAGGAGAACGATAACATCCTTGAGCATCACGGGGTCGAAAGGCGTTTTGCCGGCCGCGAGGTTGTAAGCAAGTTCCATCGACATCTGCGAGGAGGCGATTTCGGTCGCATGCAAGGCGCAGGTGATGAGCAGGATGGTTTTGCCCCGGGCAGCCAGATCTTTGGCTTGCTCCGGCGTCAGGCCCCGGGCCATCTTGAGCTTGCGGGCTATCTCGCGGTACTCGTCGAGACGGGCCATGTTTTCTTCGGCCGTGATCACGGCCATGATGATGGACTTTCCAAGCGTCGACTTTCCGATTTCGATGACCTTGACCATCGGCGATTCCTGATCGAGTTTTTGGAAGTAGGCCGATATCTGACCGTAGTCGGCCAGTTTACGGTCTTCGCCCACCCGGTGGCCGAGAAAAGCCTCCGGCGAAGTCTGGGCCGTAACGTGGGCAAAACCCGAAATCAGGAAAAGAAACAATGAAATAAAGCCGAACCAAATCCCGTATCTCTTATGGAAAGACATATCCACCTCCCTGCGAAAATATAAGATTTCTAATATCACTTGATCTGAGAAGTGTCAAGAATCGAGAGGAAAAACAGGGGACTTTTTCCGACGATGCTTCGGAATCGCCTTATGGCAGACTCAAAGCAAAAGGGTTTCGTGGGCCACGAGCAGCATGCCCTGGACGGGTACTCCGTAGGGACAGGCTTTCTCGCATGGGCCCGGGCAGTCGAAACACGCGTCCGCCCTGATCCCCGGAATGGCCGCATCGAGCTCCATGGCTTCTTTTTCCCGGCCTTGGCCCGCGAAATACTGCTGGTAGCGCATGATGGTGTTGATCGGTACGCCGTGCGGGCAGCTGGGCTCGCATATTCCGCAGGCATGCCGGCAGTAAAGATTACCGCAACCCTCCCTGTAAGCATCGAGTTTGGACTGAGCCGGAACGTCCAGACGGCTGCCCGAGAGTTTGATGAAGGAATCGAGTTCGTTATAATTTTTGGCCCGCAAGCAAGCTGTGCTCACGTTCGGGTTGCCCAGGACGAATTTTATGGCCGCTTCCTTGATTTCCTGAGGATTGGTCAGGTTATATTTTTTGATGAATTCCTGGGCGGCCTCAAATTTCTCTTTGTACCTCTTTACTCCCTCGACGTAAAGAGGATGGACGGACTGGCCTTTCTTCTCGGCCGCTTCCACTCTGTCCCTCAGCGATTCATATATGGCAACCGGCATCGTTTTCATCAGAGCCACGCCGATATTTTTCCTGCGGGCGAGTTCCAGAACCTTTTCCGATTGATCGTACCTGAGAAAATTATAGGCCACGAGAAATACGTCGAATCGCCCGTCGTCGGCCGCGGCCGTCAGGACCTTTTCCATGGTTTCCTCGGGATCTTTGAACCAGAAAGAGCCGTGGTTGGAGACTCCGACATATTTTACCCGGCCCTCGGTCTTCAACTCCTGCATGGCCTCATGGAAGCCTTCGGTTTTCAGAGTTTCGGCCCTCTCCGGCATGTGCATCATCAGACAATCGACGTATTCCGCCTGGAGTTCTTCGAGAGCCTGCCGCGTCCTTCTGATGAAGCCGGCCTTGGTCTTATCGTTCTGGACCTCAAGTTTGGTCGTGATGAACAGGGAGTTGCGGTCGAAGCCTTTGATGGCCCGGGCGACGATGCGGTGGTGGCCGGGGTATTCTTCGGCCGTGTCCAGGTAGTTCATCCCGGCTTGCAAGGCATGGCGCAAGAGATACTCGTCCATCATCGAGCCGCAGCTGATGTCGGAGACCTTGAAGCCGGTCCGGCCCAGAATCCGGTAGTCTTTTATCCTTAAGGTATCAGCAGGCAGGTCCTGCGCCGGCCCATCGGCCGCCGCGGAAGCGGACCCGGCCGCGCCTGACAGGCCCAGTCCGGCGCCTAAGAATCCCGCGGCCGATTCTTTGAAGAAGGAGCGGCGGGTCAGTCGATGTTCCTTTTCGTTGTTCTTAGTTTTCATGACTTTTCCTCTCAATCCCGACTTAGAGGCTTCAGCCGTCCCTGGCGAGTGTTGCCTTCAGGCCCGTGATTAAAGCCGCCGGCTTTACGGCCGGCCGTGATTTCTGCCGTCCCGGCTAATCGCGGGACTGGCGGAGCAAAAACATTCGCAGAAGCTGCATAGCTGCCATGGCCGTCGAGGCGACGTAGGTCAGAGCAGCCGCTTTCAGCACGCTTCGGGCGCCTTCGAGCTCTTGCTTATCCAGATAATTCCGGTCGCCGAGGAGAGCCATTGCTCTTTTCGAGGCGTCGAATTCGACCGGAAGAGTGATGACCGAGAACACAACGGCTCCGGCGAAAAGGAGAATGCCGATATCCATCAAGATGCTCGGGCCGCTCTTGCTGAATATGAAGCCGATGAAGAAGAGGGGAAAAGCCAGCGTCGAGCCGAGGTTGGCCACCGGGTAAATGACCGAACGGAGATGAAGCGGGACGTAACCGACGTGATGCTGGATGGCGTGGCCGGCTTCATGGGCGGCTATGCCCAGGGCCGCTATTGACTGACTCGAATAAATGCCTTCGGACAGGCGCAGAACTTTTCTCCTCGGGTCGTAGTGATCGGTCAGATGACCGGCAACCCTCTCGACTTTTACTCCGCCTGCTCCGGCGTCCTGGAGAATCTCGGCGGCCACTCCGGCGGCCGTGATCCGGGCTCGAGCCGGGATCCGGCTGTATTTGGCATATGTCCCTTTGACTTTCGCCTGGGCGTAGAGAGCCAGAAGGAGAGGCGGAATCAAAAGGAGAAACGTATAATCCCAGAAAAACATGTAAGCCTCCGATTTGTAGATGACCATGATACATGAAAGCCGGGCCGTTGTGAACAGGCAGGGAAGAAAATGAAGGAAAGCCGTCGGCAGCCGGGCAGGTAGACCGGCTGAGCCTGTTCGGGTAAAATATCAGTGCGGCTGTGCTAGGCGGGGAGCCAGCGGTGCCCTGTAACCCACAACCCGCTCCAGTGGGGCTGAATTCCTCGCCGAGGCGGCTTTCTGTCCGGCCGGTTGCCGGCAGCGCGGTGTTGAAAGCCCGGGCCCTGTGCAAAGGACCTGCCGTGAACCCCGTCAGGGCCGGAAGGCAGCAGCGGCAGCGGAAAGGTTCCTTGTGCCGCAGCCAGCCTGGCCGGAGCGAGCGGGCCGGTAAACGCGGGTAGGAAGTCGTCGAGGCCGGGTGCACAGCCGTTTTTTCGGTCAGGACTCATTCCGGAATAAGGCCGGGCTCCCTCATCAAAGCCGAAACCACCGCCTTTTCGCTCTCCTTGAGAGCTAGAAGCGGTGAGCGCGGAATTCCGCCGTAATAGCCGCGCAGGTCCTGAGCATATTTCACGCCGGCGATCCCGTACTTCTCGGTCAGAGCTTTGTTCAGAGGAATGAGGGCGAGTTGTTTGGCCCTGGCCCGAGCCGTATCTCCTTTGCGGAACAGGGCAAATATTTCGCAGCAGAGCTCCGGCGCGGCGTTGGCCACGGCCAGGATGGCGCCGCAGGCGCCCATCATGAATCCCGGCAGAAGGACGTGGCCCGAACCGAGGAAATATTTAAATCCGGGCCTGACCGCGGCCATGATTTCCCCGAGCATGGGCAGGCTGCCGGCGCTTTCCTTGAGCCCGATTATGTTCTGGTGAGCGGCCAGCTCGACTATCAGTCCGGAGTCGAGCGGGAAGCCAACGTTCTGAGGAATGTTATAGATTATGACCGGAATACGGCTGCCTTCGGCCACGGCCAGGAAATGGCTTCGTAGGGCCTCAGAGGTCATCTTCGATTTGAAATAGCACGGAGCCCTGACAAGGGCGGCTTGGGCTCCGGCATCGGCGCAGTTGTTGGCGAATTCGACCGTCCGACGCGTCGATTCCCTGGCGGCTCCGGCGATGACCGTTTTCCCGGGGCCGGCGGCTTCGACTACGGCTTCGATTATCCCGACCGATTCTTTGTCGGTTAACGATACGCTTTCTCCGGTCGAGCCTACGGCCACGTAGCCTGAGACGCCGGTCCCGTTGTATTTTTTCACATTTTCGGCCGCAAGTGCGGGAGAGACTTCATCGTCTACAAAAGGCGTCGTCAGGGCGATGAAAATTCCTTCGAAGTTTTTATCCATGAGCTTGTCCTCCGTAGCGCTCCTATTTTTCCCGGTCCCGTCGTCCCGAAAGAATTTCGGCTTCTATGTCCCGGAGCTCGCTTTCATTCAGACCGAAGTAATGCCCGACTTCGTGGAGAACGGTCAGTTTGACCTGTTGCTTGATTTCTTCCGGGGTGCGGGATATTTCTTCAATCGGCCGCTTGTAGATGACTATAACGTCGGGAGAGATGTTGCCGTAAACGGCCGGGCTTCGGTACTGGTAGGGGACTCCGTGGTAAAGTCCGAGGAGCCGCCGACCTTCCGGGGATTCTTCCTCGACCAGTACGGCGACATTATCGATAAGTTTCCTGAAACTCCGCGGAATTTCGGCCAGAGCTTCCTCGACCAGCTTTTCGAATTCATCCGTATCCATGCCGGGCCTGAATGGGCTCCGGTTTGAAAGACGAAACGGCCGCCTCATTTTTCAATCCCCGTTCTGGCCCTTACGCCGCGGTCATAGTAGTGGCGGACCTCTTTCATTTCGGTTATTAGATCGGCTCTTTCCAGAATCGTTCGGGGAGCTCCGCGGCCGGTCAGGACGAGCTCGACCGAGGCCGGCTTCTCGGCCATGAAGGCCAGCACTTCCTCTTCTGAAAGAACTTTAAGCTCAATGGCCACATTGACTTCGTCGAGAATGATTATGCGGTAGTTGCCGGAGAGCATGGCCTCGCGGGCCCGCTCGAGACCCCGTCGGGCGCGCTCGATATCGTCATCGGCCGGGCCCTCGGTGACATTGATGAATCCTTTCCGGCCGAACTGTTCGAGAGTCACGTAGGGAGCGAGAAAACGGACGCCGTCGAGTTCGCCGTAATGCTGTCCCTTGAGAAATTGACCGATATAGGTCTTGAATCCGTGACCGGCCGCCCGTAAGGCGAGTCCGAGGGCGGCCGTGGTTTTCCCCTTGCCGTTGCCGGTATAAACCTGTATGTAACCTTTCTCGTCACTCATTTCTTTCGCCTTCATCCGGCTTCAATTTTTGACCATTTCGCTTCCTTTGTCAAAGAAGCTAATCAGGAGCCTGACTTTCTTTTTTCCTTCAGCCAATCCTTAAGTATAGCCGATTGGAGCGGAGCGGGATTTTCGACCGGATGGATATCGAAGCTTCTCTCCGTTTTCTTATCCAGAGTGACCTCGGCTTCCCTTATGGAATTCCGCCGGGAAATCAAAATCCGAATCTTATCACCAGGTTTCCTGGAATAGATCGTCTGCTTCAGAGTTCTGTCCGTGACCCGGATCCCGTCCAGGGCGAGAATTTCGTCACGGGCGCTGAGACCGCCGCGCTGGGCCGGTGAATCCCATTCGACCATCGAAATCACCAGCCTTCCATCCTGGTCTCCGGTCTCGGCACCGAAAAATGCTCCCGGAACCTCTTTGGGCGTCGCCTTTATCTCAAGACCCGCGTAGGCGAAGTATTTCGGGTAATCGATCTCTTCGGGAGTGGAGACGTAGGCCTCGAAAATCTCGGTCAGCGGGCAGCCGGCGGCGAGTTCGCATTCCGCGCGGAATTCCTGGTCGGTAAAACCCCTGTTTTTCTCTTGGTGGTATTTCGCATAGAGGGCGCGCATCACATCGTCCAGGGATTTTTTGTTTTTCGTCTCGTGCCGGATTTTCAAATCGAGCAGGAGCCCGAGGGCCGCGCCTTTATCGTAATATGAGACGGTCGTGTTTTCGCTGTTTTCGTCCCGGCTGAAAAACTGCATCCAGGTATCGAAACTGGATTCGGCCGCCGATTGGAAAAGACGTCCGGGGCGGTTCTCGTAACTTGATATGTAGCTCTGGACCATTTCGAGATACTCATCGAGGGACAGAAGCCCGGCCCGCTTGAGGATCAGGTATTCGTAGTAGACGGTGAAGCCTTCGGAAACCCAGAGCATGGTCGTGTAGTTTTCCCGGTCATAATCGAAAGGGCCGAGGGCTATCGGCCGTATCCGCTTGACATTATAAAGGTGAAAGAATTCATGGGCGATGAAGCTCAGCCAGCGTTTATAGCCCCCGGGAGTGTTCCAACTGCCGGGATTGGCAAATACGGCCATGGAGTTCAGGTGCTCGAGCCCCCCTCCGCCCTGGTCCATCATGATGAAGGTATAATGTTTGTATGGGATCTCGCCGATGACTTCAATGGCTGCTTCGACTACCCGCTTGATATCGGCGGCGAATTTTCCCCGGTCGAAGGTTCCCAGGTTCTCGGCGGCGATGACATGGGGGGTTCCCTGGACTTCGAAGGTCAGGATTTCCTGGTTGCCTATCAAGACAGGACAGTCGTAGAGAATATCGAAATCCGGAGCGTAGAAAGTGCCCGGACGGTCTTTGACCGGGTCGAGTCCGGTCGAGATCCGGCTTAGATTTTGATTCGGTTTAAAAGTAACGGTTACCGGGTGAGCGATCTGTCCGGCAATGTGCATGAAAACTCCGGCCGGGCAGATGAAAGCCCGCCGGTCGTCCAGAAAGCTGCCGGCCACCGACTGGTTGAAGGCATACACGTCATAGCTCACGGTAATCGATGAGCCTTTTTTCGACTCGACCCGCCAGGTGTTTTTCGCGGTCTTCGTCCAGGCCAGCGGACGGCCTGCCTCATCGGCAGCACGGAAATTATGCACGTTCCTGGCATAATCCATAATCAGGTAATACCCCGGGGTCCAGGCCGGCATCTTGAATTCCTGTGTCTCTCCCATCAATCCTCTGCAGCTAAAAACCACGTGGTAGTAATGAGTATGGGGCTGGTCCATGGAGACGGTGAAAGCCATTGGCTCTTGAGGTTGACCGAAGGCGAAATTCGTTAAACATAAGATCACAAGAAGGAAAGCGAACTGCCTGATTTTCAATTTCATTTCATGGCCTCCATTTCGATCTTCAGGGACATTTTCTTCTCTAATATCATTCATACCGGCAATTGTCCACATTTTGCCTTTTCCTGGATCAGGCAGAGGCCTTCTGTCAGGCGATTACAGGTTCCTTTTAAAAAATCCCGGTCCACCAAATGAACCGCTTGGAGCTTGCCGGATATGGAGCGAGGTTATATAATCTGGATTTTCTGGAAAGCCGGCATTTGACGGACATGTTCATAGAGAGGAGGAGTTTTGAAATCCGAACCGGACGTAGGCCTGAAGATCACATTTGATTGCATACCCTGCGCGATCGGAAGTTTGATCACCCTTTTCGACAAGGGGCTGGTGCCCGGAGAAAAACAGGAACCGGCCATGAGGGCCGTCCTGGCCTATTTCAGCAGAATAGATTACAACCAGACGCCGCCCCAGATGGGAAAGGATATGCACAGGATAATACGCGAGGTGCTGGGTGATCCGGATCCCTATCACGAGATAAAGATGAAATTCAACAACCTGATGCTGAGCTACTATCCGGATCTGAAGAAGATCGTGGCTGAGGCCGGCGACCGTCTGGCCATGGCTTTGAAATTGGCCATCGCCGGCAACATAATCGATTTCGGGCCGAACCAGCCGTTTGACATCGACAAGACATTGAATCTGGCCAAGTCAATAGTTCCGGCCATCGACGATACGGAGTCTTTGCGGACGGACATATCCCGGGCCAAGACCATTTTGTACCTGGGCGACAATGCCGGTGAGATAGTGCTTGACAAGCTGCTCATAGAGACCATAGGACATCCCGACGTTTATTTTGCCGTTCGGGGTGCCCCGGTCATCAATGATGCGACGCTTGAGGACGCCAAAGCGGTCGGCATGGAGGAGGTCGCCCGGGTCATAAGCAACGGCGATGATGCCCCGGGAACTATCCTGAAGGATACGTCGGCCGAATTCAGGGAAATTTTCGGCCGGGCCGATTTAACCATCGCCAAAGGCCACGGGAATTATGAAGGGTTGAAAGGCAGCCTCGGGAACATATACTTTGTTTTACTGGCCAAGTGCGATTACGTGGCCGGCCGTCTCGGTGTCCGGAAAGGTGATTTCGTCATAAAACACATCCAGTCTCCGCCCGGCGGGGAAGCTTACGTGCCGAGCTGAGGTTATGATATAATCGCGGGCATGCTGGACCAGAAGTATCTGCTCGAAAACATCGGTCTGATCCGGGAAAGACTCGAAAGCCGGGGCGGGGAATACGACCTGGATGAAATCGTAAAACTGGGCGCGGAAAGAAGCCGGATTCAACGAAAGGCCGAAGAGCTGAGGTCGGAGAGGAATAAAACCTCGGATCTCATCGCCTCCCGAAAGAATCAGGGCCTGGATTCGGCCGATCTCATAACGGCCATGAGGAGAGTCGGCGACGAAATCGCCGACCTGGAAGAGAAACGCAAGGGACTCGATGAAGCAATCAGAAGCCGGATGCTCGACATACCCAATATACCTCATGAGTCGGTTCCAGCCGGCCCGGATTCAAGCGCCAATCTCGAGGTCCGGCGATGGGGCAGGAAACCGGAACTGGATTTCGAGCCCCAGGCTCATTGGGACATAGGCAAAAACCTGGGCATCCTCGACTTCGACCGGGCGGCCAAGCTGGCAGGTTCCCGTTTCGCGGTTTACTATGGAGCCGGAGCCAGGTTGGAGCGGGCTTTGATCAATTTCATGCTCGACGTTCACACCGGCGAACTCGGATTCAAGGAAGTCCTGCCGCCTTTCATCGCCAACGCCGAGAGCCTGACCGGAACGGGTAATCTGCCCAAGTTCAGAGACGACCTGTTCAAACTCGAAGGCTACGACTGGTATCTCATCCCGACGGCCGAAGTGCCTTTGACCAATCTTCACCGCGATGAAATTCTCGAGGCGGGATCGCTGCCGAAAAGGTACGTGGCTTATACGCCCTGTTTCCGGAGCGAGGCCGGCTCTTACGGCAAGGACGTGCGTGGCCTGATAAGGCAGCATCAGTTCAATAAAGTCGAGATGATGACCTTCAGCTTGCCGGAAAAATCCTTCGAGGAGCTCGAATACATGACGGCTGCGGCCGGGGAGATTCTGAAGAGGTTAGGTTTACATCACCGGGTTGTAGTCCTCTCGACCGGCGACATGGGCTTCGCCAGTGCCAAGACCTACGACCTCGAAGTCTGGATGCCGTCCCGCGACGGCTTCATGGAAATATCTTCCTGTTCGAACTGCACTGACTTCCAGGCCAGGCGGGCCGGCATCAGGTTCAAAAGGGGGCCGAAAGCCAGACCCGAGTTTGTAAATACTTTGAACGGATCCGGGCTGGCCGTCGGCCGGACAGTCAGCGCCCTTCTTGAAAATTACCAGCAGGCTGACGGCTCGGTCGCTGTTCCCGAGGTTCTGCGGCCGTACCTGGGCGGGCTGAAAGAAATTTCGGGAAATTCATAATAATCATAATAAAATATCAAACCGGACGGAGGGATGGCCGAGTGGTTGAAGGCGGCGGTCTTGAAAACCGCTTTCCGGTTCTCCGGAACGGGGGTTCGAATCCCTCTCCCTCCGCCAGATAAACGGCCGCGGGCCTCGGCCCGGCCGCCGCATCTTCTGGTATTATGATTCGGGCCGGCGGGAAAGACGGGTTCATTCAGGACGTAAATTCCTGCGGCAGGGGATTTTCCGGAAATATGGGGAGATGAAAAATGAAAATCAAAACCGGGACGGCGATTTTATCGGTCGTGTTTTCGGTTTATTCTTTAGTTGCATCCGGCTGCAAATCCGGTCCCAGGAGGGATACCCGGTTTGCGTTCGAGGATCCTTCGCTGCCGCTTGAAGAGAGAGTAAACGATCTTGTCGCCCGCTTGACTCTCGAGGAAAAAATCAGCCAGATGGGGCATGAAGCGCCGGCCGTGGAAAGATTGGGGATTCCGGCTTATAACTGGTGGAACGAATGCCTCCACGGCGTCGCCCGGGCCGGGCTGGCCACCGTTTTCCCCCAATCGATCGGGCTGGCCGCCACCTGGAATACCGATCTGATGTTCAGAGTCGCCGGCGTCATCTCCGACGAAGCCAGGGCGAAACATCATGAGTTCGTAAGACGGGGCAAAAGAGGAATCTATCAGGGCCTGACTTTCTGGTCTCCCAATATCAATCTCTTCCGTGACCCGCGCTGGGGGCGGGGAATGGAAACTTACGGCGAGGATCCATACCTGAGCGGGACGATGGCCGTAAGCTTCATCGAAGGTCTGCAGGGCGACCATCCCCGGTATCTGAAACTCGTGGCCACGGCCAAGCATTACGCCGTCCACAGCGGGCCCGAACCGGACCGGCATACTTTCGATGCCGTAATAGACGCCGCCGAACTCCGGAGGAGCTACCTTCCGCATTTCGAAATGGCCGTCGGCCGCGGCCGGGCTTATTCCGTCATGTGCGCCTATAACCGTTTTTTGGGCTTGCCCTGCTGCGGCAGCCGTTTACTTCTCGATGACATTCTGAGAAAGGAATGGGGGTTCGAGGGCTATGTGGTTTCCGATTGCGGGGCCGTGAACGACATCTACGCCACCCATAAAGTCGTCCCGGGCCCGGCCGAAGCGGCGGCCATGGCCCTTGAAGCGGGAACCGATCTCAATTGCGGCCGGACCTACCGGGCTTTGCTCGAAGCCGTTCGGACGAATCTCGTTTCCGAAGAATTGATCGACCTTTCCGTTAAAAGACTTTTCATGGCCCGTTTCCGCCTGGGGATGTTCGATCCTGAAGAATCGGTGCCTTATGCGGCTATCCCTTATTCGGTTCTCGACGGTCCGGCGCACAGGGCGCTGGCTTTAGAGGCGGCCAGAGAATCATTGGTTCTGCTCAAGAATCAGGGCCGGACGCTTCCTCTCTCGAAGACTCTCAAGTCGATTGCGGTCATAGGCCCCAACGCAGACGACGTCGAAGCCCTCCTTGGCAACTATAACGGAACTCCGGCCGACCCGGTCACGCCGTTGAGAGGCATAAAAGAGAAAACGGGCCCGGTTACGGAAATAATTTATGCCGCCGGCACGGACTGGGCAGAGGGAATACCGGTTTTGACTCCTGTCCCCGAGGAGTATCTGGCTGTTTCCGAAACTGCTTCTGAGCCTGGTTTAAAGGCCGAATACTTCGCCGGCCATGATTTGAAAGGCAGTCCGCTTTTCAGCCGGATCGACCGCCGCGTGAGCTTCGACTGGTGGGACGAAGCTCCGGACCAACGGCTCGATGACGATGATTTCGGTGTCCGCTGGAGCGGGTACCTCTTTCCGCCGGTGAGCGGCGAATATTATCTGGGCGGCGAAGGCTTCAATAGCTTTAAGATTTTCCTGGAAGACGAGCTTCTCGTCTCCTATAACGGCAGTCATCAGACCAATAAAGTCTACAAAAAGGTCGTGCTGGAAAAAGCCAGGCCGTATCCCCTGAGGATAGAATTCGGTCACCGCGCGGGCGACGCTCTGATGCATCTTCTCTGGAAAAAGCCTGCCTCCCGCGAATTAGCCGAAGCCGTCGGAGCGGCCGAAAAAGCCGAGGCGGTCGTCCTTTTCCTGGGGCTTTCGCCAAGGCTCGAGGGCGAGGAAATGGACGTTCCGGTCGAGGGCTTTAAAGGCGGTGACCGCCTGAGTCTCGACCTGCCTCGAAATCAGGAAGAACTACTCCAGAAAGTGACCTCGGCCGCCCCGCGAAAGCCGGTCGTTCTCGTTCTTCTAAACGGCAGCGCTCTGGCCATCAATTGGGCGGTTGGAAACGTTCCGGCCATAATCGAAGCCTGGTATCCGGGCCAGGCCGCCGGTCAGGCCATCGCTGACGTTCTTTTCGGTGATTATAATCCGGCCGGCCGTTTGCCGGTCACCTTCTATAAGTCAATCGACGATCTGCCGCCTTTCACCGACTACCGCATGGCGGGGAAAACCTATCGTTTCTTCCGTAAAGAGCCGCTTTTCCCCTTCGGCTTCGGCTTGAGCTACAGCACGTTCGAGTATTCCGGCCTGGTTGGGCCGCAAGAGATAAAGGTCGGAGAGAGTCTGGAGCTGTCCTTCGAACTCGAGAATTCCGGGCCTTTAGACGGCCAGGAAGTGATCGAGGTTTATCTCGGCCGGCCCGGCTCCCGGTCTCCGGATGAGCCCCTTCGCTGGCTGGCCGGATACAGGAGAATTTTTTTGAAAAACGGAGAAAAACGGACCGTCACCTTCACTCTTACGCCCGACGAGATGGCCTCTATAGACGGGGAAGGCAACAAAATGCTTGATGCCGGCGACCTGGAAGTCTGGATCGGCGGCCGGGAGCCCGGTTTTACGGGGCCATCGGGAGCTCCGCCGTCCGGAGTTTTGAATTCTAGAATAAGAATAACCGGGGAAAAGAAAATCCTGCGTTGATTTTCAATAAAAGCTGACGGCTTCTTTTGACCCGTTGCGGAAAAATGCTAAAATAAGCCCGTCACGTCAGCCCGGAGAGGTGCTGGAGTGGTCTAACAGGAGCGCCTGCTAAGCGCTTGTCTCGGCTTAAACCGGGACCGTGGGTTCGAATCCCACCCTCTCCGCCAGTTCTGTTTTTTTCGTTATCCCGGATTTCAAAATAGTTTTTCAGCCTGAGCCCTTTGTTCCGGCGTAAGCTCATCCCCGTAGCGCTCGAGAGCGATCCTCATGTTTTCTCTGGCGGCCGCGATGTCTTCGAGCCGGGTCAGAATGACGGCTCTGTAGAAGTAGTACTTGCCCGAAGGTTTCAAATCGCAGCATCTTGACAAAAGCTCAGCTGCCCGGCCGTCGTTTCCGTTCCGGGAGTAAAACAAGGCCAGTTTGAATAGAAACTCGTGATCCCGCAACACGTCTTCGTTCTTGATGAGCCTATCGTAGATACGGAGGGCTTCGGCTAATTTCTGTCTGGAAATAAGCAGTTCGGAGTATTTGATCAAAAGAGAAATGTTCTCCGGCTCGGTCTCAAGAGCTTTCTCCAGACTGGCCTGGGCGGCCCCTGAGTCGCCGAGGGCCGTGTAGGCGTCACCAATCAGGATATGAGCCACGGAATTGCCCGGTTCCCGTTCCAGGATCTCACGGCCCGTTGAGATTACCTGATCGTATTTTTTGTTTATCGAATATGCTCCGGCCAATTGCATGAGCCATCCGGTTTCGCCCGGAAACGCAGCGGCCGCTTCCTGCAAGGTTTGGATGACTTTGTCCAGGTTGTTTCTTTTTCGGTACAGGCGCCACAATCTGGCATAGACTGATGGGCTTTTCTCCATCTTATTTTCCTGAAGGAAGAGGTCGACCAGACGATCGATGTCGCCGGCCGGTTTTGCCGCCAGTGATTCAAAAAAGTCGTCCAACTTGGCATTCAGGGCGATCCCGTCCTTGGGGTCCATGTCGCTTATCGGCCGTCCCGAAGATGAAGCAATGTATCCCAGCGATCGAAGCTGGCTTATGTCCTCAGCTGTTAACTCCCGTTTGGTTTCAGGTTTGACTTCGGTATGGATTGAGATATAAGAAGTCAGCAGTTTTTTTAAGCGGCTGGCCACATCCGGCCGGACTTCGTTGAGGTTATTTTTTTCCGCCTTATCCTGGCTCAGGTCATATAATTCCGGGCGGGGCAGGGAAACATATTTGAAGTCGCCGTCCACTATTCCCGTGAGCGGGGCCCAGCCCATGTCCTCGAAGCCGTAAAGGCTTTCGATATAGAGCGGCCGGCCTGGCCTGGTATTTTTTCCCTTTTGGAAAAGCGGGACAAGACTCCTGCCCTCGATTTCTTCCCCCCGCTCAAGGCCGTATAGCTCGAGTATGGTGGGCAGAACGTCGATCAGGCTGATCCTGTCTTCTATTACGATGTTCCTCGGGAGCAGCGTTTGATGGAAGAAGATCAGAGGTACTTTGATGTTTTCTTCATAGCAAAATATCGTATGGCCTTTTTCCACGTGTTCAGCGAAAGCCTCTCCGTGGTCGCCAGCGGCCACAATCAGAGTTCGGGAAAGAAGGCCGAGGGTTTCGAGCTCTTTGAGGATTTCCCCGATCTCATGATCCATGAATTCCACTTCACCCAGGTAAAGGCTCTTAAGATCATCTTTGTCTAACGCTTTCCGGTATTGCCCGGGAGGCGCGTAAGGCTCATGAGGGTCGTAGAAGTGAACCCAGGCGAAAAACCGGTCGTTTTTGTGTTTTGAAAGCCAGGACCGGAATCTGGCCGAAACCGCACCCGCAGGGATTTCCGTATTGTAGGAATTCATAATTTTGTAGGTGTCAAGGGAATCGTCGTATTCGTCGAAGCCTTGTTTCAGACCGAACCGGCCCAGGAGAACGTAAGAGGCGACGACCGCGTAGGACAAAAAACCGTTGGGTTTGAGGCGCTCGGCCAGAGTCACTTCTTCGGAGCCCAGGGCGTAGCGGCCGTTGTTCCTGACCTGATGGGCAAGCGGCGAGCGGCCCGTAAACAAAGAGCAATGGGCGGGCAAAGTTATGGGCACCGGAGTCAGGCAGTTTCTGAACATGACTCCTTCCCGGGCCAGCCGGTCGAGGTTGGGAGTGTGATTGCCAATGCCCCCGTAGATGCCCAGGCTGTCGGCGCGGGTGGTGTCAAGAGTGATGACCAGCAGGTTCCCAGCGAATGGTTCCCGATCCTTTCTCAGTAACAGCCACGCAGCCACTAGCCCCAAGAGGACGATGACCGTGGCTGAACCGAGAATAACGGTTTTTTTTCGGGCCATTATCGATGTCTCACGCGAAATCCATCTTCTCCCGGCTTCGTCAGATTCTTCTGAAAAAAAGCGAGAGGGTATCGTTTCATTTCAGCTCAACGTTGATCCGGTCGACGAGCTCCTTGATTTCCTTCTGGTTCGGGTTGAGACGGAGAGAAACGTTCAGGACTTCCAGGGCGTCTTTTTTCCGTCCGGTTTTATAATAACACGTGCCGAGGCCATTGAGAAGCCGGACGTCGCTGTTATAGATTTTATTGCCTTCTAGAAGGAAATTAACGGCTTTAGCGTAATCTCCCTTGCCCATGAGGGCCAAACCCTTGACAAGGTAATATTGAAAGGCCAGTTTTTCGTCGCTTGCGACCGGTTCGACGACCTCCAGGGCCCGGTCGAACTTGCCCGAATTGACCAGGAATAACGCATATTCGGCGATTCCCCGTGTATATTCCGGATTAAGACTTATGGCCTTCTCATACAGGCCCTCAGCCTTATCAGGCGCTGAGAGCCTGTCGTATTGGTAGGCAAGGCTGTAGAAAAAGAAGTGTTTCATGGCCGCATTTGTCGGCCAGACCAGGGTTACCGGATGAGAAACATTTTCCAGGGCCGAGACGACTAAATTGGCTTTGCTCGAGAGAGCAATATTATCCTGTTCATCGCCGACGGCCACCTCGAGCTCGTAATAATCGGGAGTGAAGTCGGCGAGGGGAAGAGATCTCGTATAACTCAGAATCCGGCCGTAAGGTATTTCCGCGAGTTGAATGGAGAGTTTCTTCTCGGAAGCTCCTTCGCTTCTGAGCCCTTTGACCGTAATCACGGCCCGCCCTTGCCGCCAGAGCTTTTCGGGAGCATCGCTGACTGTGAAAATGACGGCCAGCTCGTCCCGCATTGAAAAAGTATTATTGGCATCGACGGAAAGTTGCCTGTCGGAGACTTTGAAAGGCATGAGGGAATCAAGGCCGTGTGTCCTCAGCCGGTAGCCGATGACCGGACCTGTCAGATTGACTTTTTGTCCGTCCCTGGCGGGAATCAAGATCTTTTTCTCGAAAAAAGAGAACTCCCGGCCGACGGAGTTTTGAAGAAGGACCGACAGTTGGTACTCGCCCTCGGCCGCCGGGAAAAAGTCTTCGACCGCGATGCCGTTGGCCTCTATGTTTTCTTTCCGTTCGGGAGGGAAATAAAACGGGAAATCCCTCTCGTGCTGGAAGACGAGCTCGTTTCCCTTTTTTAGCGTCGCATTCAGTTTGAAATTGCAGAAATACTGATTCTTGGGTTCATAAAAGTCTACTGAGACTTTTCGGGGAGAAATAGAAATGTGAATCATATCCAGATTGAGGATCGGATCGGGAATCACGGCGACCAGGGCGGTGCTCTCGATGTAATTGGTGAGATAATCGGTGCTGACCAGACCTTTGAAATGAAGAAAATCCGTTGCGTAACGCGGGTTGACATCTTTTCGCGGCGACTCGAGTATGTTGGCCAGGAGGATCGTGTTCTGCGGCGAGGGAGTGAAATTAAAAGGAAATTCGCCCGGGACGAGCGACAGGACGACGGGAGAAAGGGCAGGAGCGAGTTCCTTGATCTTTTCATATACCGCTGCGTAGTCGGTCTGATCGACTGCCTCGGGTCTGACCAGCAGGCTGGCCGGTCCATCTGAGGCCGGATTATAGAGCTTATATTCGCCGCTTCCGCCTCGCTGGTAGAAGACGAGGGCGAATAGGGGGGGAAGGCTTTTGATCGACTCTCCCCGGTAATACCACACCTGACAGGGGTGGACTCCGGGCTGGCTGTCGAAGCGCTCGATGGAGGCCGGCGGCCCGAGAACGATATGGATACGGCCCATGTCGGTCCTCCAGCCTTCGCGGGGAGTCGACCTTCTCAATTTAGAATTGGCGTAAGCAAACCGGCTGAGATGTTCTTCTCTGTATTCGTTTTGAGGTGTCTCGGGCGTAGGATCCCTTTGCTTCCAGAAGGATTCGATGAATATATCCCGGTCCTGGTCGGTCTGGAGCTGGAAGAAAACCTCCTTTTCCGCCGGCAAAATGATATAGCTCGTGAGGTCCAGCCACTCCCTGTATTTCCGGGCCAGGTCTTTCTCTTTGATCATTTGTTCGGAAGAAAATGACATTGAGACGAGTATCAAGATCACAAGGGGCAACCTGCCGGTCAGAATTTTCATGTTTTGTAACCTTTTCATGAAGACTTACGGCATTTACCTATCAAATCATCGAGTTTGGCTTTTTCAGCCGATGGCAATTCCCGGTAGACGAGCTCCTTATACCGGAGGAGATAATCCAGGGCCCGCTCCGTGTCTCCCAGAGACAGGTAAGCTGCACCCAGGTTGTAAAGGGCATGATGGAGCTTGCCGTCGATAGCCAGGGCTTTTTCCCAGTTGGCTACCGCAGCCCTGAGATCTCCGGCCGAGGCCAGGGCCGAGCCAAGCCCGTTTAGGGGAGAAGCGTAAACCGGGTCGAGCTCGATGGCCAGCTTGAAATTTTCGACGGCCTTCCCCAGGTTTTCTTTGTTCCGCTCTTTGAGGAACATCGACAGGTAAAGGGAGCCAAGATTATTTAAGACGATGGGATAATTGGCGTCGAATCCCAGAGCCTGGTTATAAGCATCCAGAGCCTGTTCGAAATTGCCCTTTCTCCAATAGGCGATGCCCAAGTAGTTCCAGAGTTCTGGATCGTAATCGATGATGCTTAATCCTTGCTTGAGAACCTCGATGGCCGCATCAAATTCACCAACTTCAGTTAGAAAAATTCCGAATGTGTTCAGGACATGGAAGCTCGAGGGATTGTGAGTATAACCTTCTCGGAGATTATCCAGGGCTTCTTTCAAGCGTCCCTGTTCTTTGTAGATCGTCGCCAGATAAGTATAAGCCAGGTCAAAGTCTTTTCTTTCGCTGATGATCTCCCGAAGCAGTCTTGAGGCTTCTTCCATAGCCCCTTTATGGTAGAGACCCATGGCCGACTGGAGTTTGGTTTGATAGGGGAGCAGGGTTTTAAGGTCGTCCTCGCGGGTATAGATTTTACCCGGTGCGGGCGGTGCAGGACCGGTAATATAGCCAAGGCTCCGCAGCCGTTCCTGCGCGGCCCGGTCGAGTTTTATGTTCGTACCGGGCGAGGCAGGAGCAACGAAGGCATCGATCGTCTTTTTCAGGCCAGCCCGATAGACATCCAGGCCGTCTTCATCGGCCAGGTTGTTGAGTTCGGCGAAGTCCTTTCCGATGTCATAAAGCTCGGGGATGGGCGAATCGAAATATTTATTATTGCCGGTTATTATGCCCCGAAGCGGCGCCCAGCCCCGGCTGAAGTGGGGATAGAGAGATTCAAAATAGATATCCCTTGAAGGTAGAGATTTGCCCTTCAAGGCCGGCAAAAGTGAGACTCCCTGGAGTGAGCGGGGTTTGTTCACCCCCAGAAGCTCGCAAGCCGTGGGGAAAATATCAATGTGGCAGACAGTCTGGGAGCAAATGCCGGATTTGATCCCGGGAGCAGAGATTATCAAAGGGATCCAGAGAGTCGAGTTGTAGGCGAAGTATCCGTGCGTGGATTCACCGTGTTCGCCCAGACTCTCGCCGTGATCGGCGGTCAGAATGACGACGGTCTTATCTTCGACACCCACTGCCTTGAGATATTCGAAAAGTTCCCCCAGAGCGGAATCGACGTAGGCCACCTCGCCGTTATAGGGATGGCCCTTGTATTTCGACAGAAAGGGTTCGGGAGGTTCATAGCGCTGATGGGGGTCGAAGCAGTGGACCCACAGGAACCAAGGTTGTTTGCGGCCCTTGAGCCAGTCCAGAGCTTTTCGAACGACTTCGGCCGCCTTCCTTTCCACGTAAGAGAATTCCGAGGCGCCCATGGTTCCGTAATGGTCGTCGTAGACGTTGAAGCCCTGGGTCAGTCCGAAGCGGGAGTCGAGCGGAAAGGCGCCGACGAACGCTCCCGTGTCATAACCGTTACTTTTAAGATATTCAGCCAGAGTCAGAAATTGTTCGCCGACGATGAAATTGGAATTGTCATGAACTCCGTGGGACAGAGGCAGCAAGCCGAGAAGGATGTTTGTATGTGAAGGCAGGGTCGTCGGCGTATGGGCAAAGGCCCGGCGGAAAAGAACACCCCGCCCGGCCAGAGCGTCGATAGCGGGTGTTTGGACCAAATCAGGATTATAGCAACTCAACCGGTCGGGTCGCAGGGTATCTATGGTAATGAGGAGGAGATTGGGTTTGGCTGAAGGGCCGGCTGTCGGTCCTGACCGGGGTGCAGCCGTGGCCGTGGTCACTCCAGCCAGGGCAACCGCAATAAGTAGCGCTTTCAGTTTTCGCACGGTTTTCGTTTTTGGCTGCGGTTGGTTTTAGCGCCGGGCATCAGGACCGGCTCCTGGTCGATTTTTTCAGGAATTCCAGGAAATTACGGACCTGGCCGGCCCGGTCCGATTCGGCGTCAAGTTTGAGGTATCGCTCGAAGGCCGACACGGCTTCCGGCTTGTTACCTGTATTGAGGTCAATGAGCCCGGTCAGGTAAAGAATATCCGTCGAGTCCGGCTCGATCTCGAGAGCCCGGCGACAGTATTTAAGGGCTTCTTCATAATTGGCCTGGGAGAAAAGCGAATTGGCGATATTGAAAAGGGCGGTCACGTCCGTAATCTTTTCGATATCAATCTTGCCGTACCATTCCATGGCCTTGGCCTGGTCGCAGCGGTTGGAATAAGTGTTGCCGATGAGCATCATGATCTCGGCATTGTCGGGTTCCTTATCCAGGACCTTCAGGTAGTATTGCTCGGCCAGGTCGTATTTCTGGAGCTCGAAATAGCAGTTGCCAATATTCTTGTTCAGGATGTAAGCGTTGGGGTCATCGGCTACCAGAGTCTCGAAAACCCTGGCTGCCTCTTCGTATTTCATTTCGTTGAATAGATTGTTCCCGGTTTCGATGCCTTTTTTCAGCTCTTCGGTGATCAGGAGTCCCTCAACCTTGATCAGGCTGATTTCTATCGGTTTATTGCGGTTGGACTCTTTCAACTCCACCGATATCTTCTTGGGTATGTACCCGTCTTTTTCGAAATCGATGTTCCAGCCCCCGCCGCGTATGTACAATGCTTTCCACTCTCCCTGGCCGTCAGTTTTCGTTTCGAAGCCCGACTGCCCCTTGACGGAAAAAAGCCTGACAATGACGCCTTCAAGAGGCCTGCCTTCCTCGTCGGTGACGAGACCCGAGGCTCTTCCCTGGCCTTTATAGCCTTGAGCCCAGCCCATGGAGAACGCAATTAGAAGCAGGGCCATTATGAAAACAGTTTTGCGCATTCTCTACCTCTTTCTTTTTTTATTTTAGCATGTTGAGGGCCTAAAAAAAAGGGGCGGCTCCTCAAGGAGCCGCCCCTTGAACTCGTGCTTGAGCGGATGGTTAGAAGTTGTACCGGATGCCGAAACGGAAAACCCTTGGATTGAGGATGCGCATGTCCTCTCGGAAGTTCACTGCAGTCATCCTCGTTTGTTGTTTCAGAGCGTGAGCGGAGTTAGTGGTGTTGAACGCGTCGACCGACAGAGCGACATAAGATCTCTCGCCCGTTTTGAAGATTTTCTCCAGCCGGAAATTAAGCAGCCAGAAATTGGGTAATCTCTCGTCTCCGAACTTGCCGCCGCCGTCGGGGCTGCCGTATACGTAAGAATACCCGACTCCGGGCCGGTAAACGAGAACGTCAGTCCGCAGGATGTAGCCTTCACGGGCGACGAAAGTGCCGCTGATGTTAATACCGTAGGGCAACTGGTAGAGACCGGTCAACTTGAACTGCCACCTCGAGTTGACGTAGATCCCGGTCAGGCCGGAGCCGCCGCTTCCCGGGGCCACGACGCCGCCGTCAAAGTACTCGAGGTTTTGAGGATCGATATAATCACCTTTGTAGTGGTCTTTCCAGTCGGACAGGGTGAAAGAGGTGTCGAGCATCCATTTATTGGACAGCCTCTTGGTCAAAACGATCTGAGCGGCTTTGTATTCATCGTAGCGGTTAGGGTAGTTTGTCCGGTAGCGCGACGCAAAATAGCCAGCACTTCGGCCATAGATGTTGTAGCCCGTGATCGATTCGACACCAGCGACATAATAATTGTCCGAGGTCTCTAATTCATTCGCCGCGTTCCGGGCTATCGTCCAGGTGTCATTGTGACTTCTCTTGTAAATCAGCTCGATACGGCCGGCGAAGTCAGTGAGGATTTCCCTTTCATAGGACAGGTTGATCTCGTCGAGGAGCGGGCTGTTGTAATTTGGATCGAATTCATTGCGGACAGCAAGGCTCGATGGATCGGAGGGATCAAAGTAGCCGTACCAGAGCCAGTAGTTGGGATCATTGACATCCTGAAGCGAATAATCGGCCCAGTTGAGACCGTAGAGTTCCCCGGCCTGGACTCTCCCGTCCAATGTTCCTCCGTATCCGTCCTGCCAGATGACATCGACTTCGGTCCAGCCTACGGGGTTTATGAAGCTGGCCAGGCCGAATCCCGACTGAGATCCGTAACGGGACGCGGACAGCTTGAGCAGGTTCTTGCCGTCGCCGGTTATGTCGTAGACCAGGCTCAACCTTGGCGAAAAGACTTTCCACTTGATCGGGGAATCAATTTGAGGAACGTCGAGCTGGGGCATGTACGCGGGCAGCCAGGGCGAAGCGGGGATGGTATTCTCGTTCACGAAGGACTGTTCCTGGTCGTAGCGGATGCCTAAGTTCAGGGTCAGCCTGCCGAAGGTCGCGGTGTCCTGGAGGAAGAACGAATAGCGTTTGAATCCGTAATCGATCAAGTAGTCGCGAAGAAGCCAGGCTTCCCACCACTCGCCCGTGGGGAAATCTGGCATTGGACCATAGTAGTGCAGGGTTAGATTGCCTTCATAGAAATCGAAGGTCGTCACGGTAGACGTCACGTAGTCGGCCCCGAACTTGAATTCGTGATCGCCGCCGAGAACGTTCTCGGCGAAGTAACTGCCGCTGAAGTTGATGTTTAACTGGTTGCGGTTGGTCCCGTAATCATCGATGTTTCCTGAAGCATAGTGAGTTGGATAATGAAGTCGAACCTCATACGGGCCGGAACCATCCGGAGTCCGCTCTCCCAGGGCAGGAATGAGATGGAAACCGCCGTCGGTATAGATCCCTTTCAGGTTCAGGTAGAGATTTCCGATAACCTGGTCGATCTCACCCTTGTAAAGAGCTCCCGGGCCAGTCTGGTTCCAATAAGTTTCAGGCCCCTGTTCTTCCGCGCCCCAGTTCGTCCTGCCCCATTTTCTCTTGTTGTCGTATTCATAATATGCGTTGAATCTGGTGTTGGCTGCAATCTGGAAGTCCAGCCGGGCATACCCGGAAACGAGCCAGGTCTTGTCCGTGGTTCCGACCAGGGTTCTGGAGTCGATATCCTGGATGCCCCAGGAGCCGTAGAACCAGGCTTTGTCCTTGACTATCGGGCCGCCGAAGTTGGCCCCGTAAAGGTAGACGCGCTCGATTCCCGCGGCCGTGTAACCGGCGTCCTTTAAGGCTTGAGATACATTGTCGGACTGCCAGGCGGCGTCTTCGACGTCCAGGTAGAAAGTTCCGGAGTAGGCGTTGCCTCCTCTTTTGGATACCAGATTGAGCTGGACTCCTCCGGTCTGGGATTTGACGTCGTTGTTGCCGTAGTTGATCTGCATCTCGTCGTAGCTCGCGAGGTTGACGTAATTGGGCGCCGCCCCCAGAGCCGAGTTGTCGGTGATGTTGCCGCCGTCTATGCTCCAGGTGGTGTCGCCGGAACTGCCGCCATGGCCGTAGTACGAAGACTGCTGTCCGCCTTCGTTGCCGCCGACGTCCTCACGGTCGATCAGCATGCCGGGCATGAGGCTCATCAAAACCCAGGGGTTGCGGGCCGTGGGCAAGCTCATCAGGGTCTCGTGGGTGACATTGACGCCGACCTGGGTTCTTTTGGCGTCGATTACCGGCGATTGCCCGATAACCGTCACCTCTTCCTCGATCGTGGCCGCCTCCATTTTGATGTCCATAATGACGTCACGGCCGAAGGAAACGGTGATCTTCTCCTGGATATAAGTCTTGAATCCAGGAAGTTCCAGTTTCAGAACGTAGTCGCCGCCGACGGGCAAACTCAGGAAACGGATGTTTCCTTCTGGTGAACTGACTCTGGTCATCGGTGCGATCTTTGAACCCGTCAGCGTGGCGCTTACTCCCGGAAGTGGAGCACCCTGGTCATCAAGGACGGTGACTTTGATGCTGCCGAATTCCTGGGCGGAAACAAAGACACCGACCAGGAGCAGCATGCATGCAAAAATAAATATTCTTCTCAAACTTTCTCCTCCTTCAACTCAAAAAAGCAACCATTCCTTTAGCCTAAGCGATCATATCGCTTACCTGAATCGACTTTTTAAAACCAAAAAATTTTCAGTTCTTGAATCACGCCCTTTTAATCTGGAATTAAGCATCGCCTAAATAACAGCAAAGTTTGTGCCAATTGATTAATACTTTATTAACTGATTGAAAATGTTATGGATATTCAGGTTCTATATAATGGGGTAAGCAAAATTTAATTCAATTTTTTGGATGCCATTCATTATATTGGATAAATGGCTTCGCTTGACTTCGGACTGGCCATAATTTAGAGTGGGATTTCGTTAAAAGATTGCCGGCGGGAATGATGAATTGTTCGTGTTTCCGGACGGTGAAGAGAATTCAGGATGAAAATTAAAATGAAAATCCTTTTGCCGTGGTTGATAGCGGGACTGCTCGTTTTTCCGGCCTGCCGTGAGGAGCGGACCGGCGATACTTACGAGTCGGCGCTGGCCGCGTTCGAATCGCCGCCGGCCGAATTCAGAACCGCTCCGCTCTGGGTCTGGAACGACAAGATGACCGAAGGCTTGATAAAGGAGCAACTGATTGATTTCAAGGCCAGGGGGATCGGCGGTGTGTTCGTCCATCCCCGCCCGGGTCTCGTTACGCCCTATCTTTCGGACGAATGGTTTTCACTTTTCCGGACGGCGGTCGAGACCGGTAAGGAGCTCGGGCTTAATGTCTGGATCTATGACGAGAATTCCTATCCGTCAGGATTTGCCGGCGGCCATGTCCCGGCTGCTCTGCCGGATGCTGCCAGCTCGGGCCTGCGCCTGGTCCGGGTGGAAGGTGTCCCGGAACAGGGTGAAAACCGGATTGCGGCTGTTTTTCTTCGCACTCCGACCGGCTACAGGGATGTGACCCCCATATTCAATAAAAACGGATCAGGCGGGCTGGAAAGTGCGAGCTACGCGGTCGTAGAAATCGTGGTCTCGGAACCCTCTGCCTGGTACGGGGGATTCACTTATGTGGATCTGATGAGAAAAGACGTAACGGAGAAATTTCTCGAGCTGACTCTCGACGGCTATAAGAAGGCCGTCGGCGCGGAGTTCGGGCTCACCGTGCCCGGTTCATTTCAGGATGAAGCCGAGATAGGACCGCCCGGGGGAAAGGACATAGTGAATTACTCCACGGAGTTATTCGCCGCTTTTCAGAGAAAATGGGGATATGATCTGCGGCCGCATCTCATCTCTCTCTTCGAAACCTACGGAGAATGGCGCCGGATACGCTATAATTTTTATTCGACTCTGCTCGATCTTTTTATCGAGAACTGGGCCAAGCCTTACTATGCCTATTGCCTGGAGAACGGCCTGGTATTTACGGGCCATTACTGGGAACACGAATGGCCGGTTCCCAGGGTGGGGCCGGACAACCTGGCCATGGCCGCCTATGCCCAGATGCCGGGCATCGATGTCCTGATGAACCAGTACGGCCGGGGCCCTCACGCCCAGTTCGGGAACGCCCGCTCCGTGCGGGAGATACGCAGCTCAGCTAACCAGTTCGGCCGCAGGCGAACTCTGGCTGAGACATACGGAGCCAGCGGCTGGGACCTGAATTTCGCCGATCAGAAGAGAATAGCCGACTGGGAATTCGCTCTGGGAGTGAACTTCCTCAACCAGCACCTGTCCTATGCGACGATAAAAGGGGCCCGCAAACGCGACCATCCTCTTTCCTTTTCGTATCATGAGCCGTGGTGGCCGCTTTACAACCACCTGGCTGATTATTTCGCCCGCCTGGCAGTCGTTATGTCCTCGGGCCAGCAGAGCAGCCGGATTCTGGTCATCGAGCCGACGACCACGGCCTGGATGTATTACTCGCCTTCGGGGAATAATGACAAAGTGCGGGAAATCGCGGAGGATTTCCAGAAATTCGTCAATCTTCTGGAGGAGAACCAGATCGAGTACGACCTGGCCAGCGAAAAGACAATACAGGAATTCGGCTCCGTCAAATACAGGAAGCTGGTCGTAGGCAGCAAGCCTTACGAACTGGTGGTTCTTCCGCCGGGCATGGAAAACTTTTCCGACTCGACCATGTCGCTTCTGAGGGAGTATATGCTTCACCACGGCCGGATATTGTCCTGGGTCGCTCCGCCCGACTACATAAACGGCATCATAACGGGCGACGTGCGCGAGATTCAGCGCTCTTACGGTGACAGATGGCTTGACTCGGGGCCCCATGGCTTCGAGAAATTACGCGATTTCCAGAAAAGGGAAATATGGTTCGAAGAACCTTCGGCCAACGACTGGCTTTTCCATCAACGGCGCAGGTTCGACGGCGGCCAATTCATCTTGCTGGTCAATACTAATCTCGAACGCCCGGCCCGGGGCAAAGTGAGTGTCAGAAACGGTTCGGCCGAGCGCTGGGATGCGATGAGCGGAAAACATGAGCCGTATCCGTTCGAGCGGCGGGGCGACATGATGGTCCTGGATTACGATATTCCGCCGGCCGGAAGCTTGCTTCTCTGTTTGAGAAACGATGAAAATGAGATTCCAGCCGTGCCGCCGGCCCGGGAAAAGGCTCAGGAGGTCGAGCCCGCTTCAGGTCCGGTCATCTCAAGATTGAAGGACAACGTCCTGACTCTCGATTACTGCGATCTCGTTCTGGCCGGAAGGACCTACAGGGATTTTTATTTCTACCAGGCTCAAAAGAACGTCTTCCGCCAGCACGGCTTTGAAGGCAATCCCTGGGACAGCGGCATCCAGTATAAAACGTCGATAATCGACCGCGATGCCTTTCCGGCCGGTTCCGGTTTCGAAGCCCAGTTCAATTTCAGGGCGCTCAAGAGCGATGCCTATGATTTTTCATCCCTTAAAGCCGTGGTCGAAAGGCCCATATTGTTCGAAGTTACGATCAACGGCCGGAAAGTGGAACCGGCCGGCGGCGAATGGTGGCTGGACCGGGATTTCGGAGTTTATCATATAGGCTCTTACGTCGTTTCGGGACTCAACAGGCTGACCGTCAGAGTTAGGCCGTTTTCCGTTTACGCGGAGCTCGAACCGGTTTATCTCTTAGGGGATTTCAGCCTCGAGCCGGCTGCCAAGGGATTCGTTCTCAGGCCGGCCGGAGAGGTCGGTCTGGGTGCCTGGGATGAGCAGGGGATGCCGTTTTACGGGCAGACCGTGAGCTACGAAGCCGACTTCATCATTGAGGAATCTTCTGAGTCCTGGCGGTACCGCCTGGAGCTCGATTCCTGGAACGGCTCGGTTGCCGGGGTTTTGGTCAACGGCCAGGAAGCCGGTATAATAGCTTTTCCTCCATTTGAGCTGGAGGTCACAGGTCTTTTGAAATCCGGCCGGAACACTGTTTCGGTAATCGTTTACGGAACGCTTCGGAACACGCTCGGCCCCTTCCACGGCGGCCAGCCGCCCGGTTCGGCCTGGCCGGCCAGTTTTCAAAAGGCCCCCGAATCGGGGCAGCCGCCCGGGAAGGCTTACAAAGCAGTAAAATACGGTCTTTTTAAAGATTTCAGGCTGGTTAAGTTTACGATTTGACGGGTTGAGTGAGAGGAATGAGCAAGAAGACGGCATTTGACAACGGAATGTATATCAGCGAACAGAAGAAAGCGATCATTGACCGCATGCACCGCTTCAAAAACAAACTCTATCTCGAATTCGGCGGCAAGTTGCTTTTCGATTATCATGCGGCCCGTGTCCTGCCCGGCTACGATCCTAACGTGAAAATGAACCTTCTTCGCGAACTGAGAGGCCAGGCCGACATAATCCTTTGCATTTTCGCCGGCGACATCGAACGTAAGAAGTTGAGGGCCGACTTCGGCATCACCTATGACGTCGATGCCATGAAACTGATCGACGATCTGCGTGAACGGGGAATAGACGTGAGGGCCGTGGTCATAACCAGGTTCGATAATCAGCCTTCGGCCAGGATTTTCAAGAACAAACTCGAGCGCCAGGCCATCAGGGTTTATACTCACGGTTTTACCAAAGGTTACCCGACCGACATCGACCTGATCGTCAGCGATGAGGGTTATGGGGCGAACGAATACATAGAAACCGACCGGCCGCTGGTCATCGTCACAGGTCCCGGTCCCGGGAGCGGAAAGCTGGCCACCTGTCTTTCCCAGCTTTACCATGATTTCCGTCGCGGGCTTTCTTCCGGCTATGCCAAGTTCGAGACCTTCCCCATCTGGAATCTGCCGCTCAAGCATCCCGTCAACATGGCTTACGAAGCGGCTACGGCCGACATCGGCGATTTCAATCTGGTCGATCCTTTCCATCTGGAAGCCTACGGTAAGACGGCGGTGAACTACAACCGCGACGTCGAGGTTTTCCCGGTCCTGCGCCGGATAATGGAAAGAATAACCTGTGAAACATCACCTTACCAATCGCCGACCGAGATGGGCGTCAACGTGGCTGGCTTTTGCCTGACCGATGACGGGCTGGCCAAAGAGGCGGCCAGGCAGGAGCTCATCCGGCGGTACTTCCGCTACCAGTGCGAGTATATTATGGGCTTCGTCGAAAAAGAAACCGTCCAGAAGGCGGAATTGCTGATGGAGGAGGCTGGTCTCAAGCCCGAAGACCGGCGAGTAGTCGGTCCGGCCAGACGGGCGGCCAAAGAAGCTTGCGGAGAGCCGGGCAAGGGCAACGAGGGGATTTTCGTCGGGGCGGCCGTGGAACTTGCCGACGGTTCCGTAGTAACCGGCAAGAATTCCTCCCTTTTGCATGCCGCTTCCGCTCTCGTCCTGAATGCCGTTAAAATGTTGGCCGGCATTCCGGATCACATCCATCTCCTTTCGCCGTCGATCATCGAGTCGGTCACCAACCTTAAGAAAGACAAGCTCGGGGCTAAGAGCGTGAGCCTGAACCTGTCCGAGGTTCTGATCTGTTTGAGCATCAATGCCCCGTCCAATCCGACCATCGACCTGGCGCTCGAAAAACTCAAGGCATTGAACGGCTGCGAGGTTCATATGACTCATATTCCTTCGCCGGGCGATGAAGCCGGTTTGAAAAAACTGGGTATCAACCTGACCAGCGATCCGACTTTTTCCACCAAGAACCTCTTTTTCGGATGAACGAAGGGAAGCGGTAAGTGAAGAATATGACCGTTTCCGGCATTTGGATCACGGCCGTTTTGTACGCAGCCGTTTCGTTCCTGCTGGCCGTTTCCGGAGCGGTTCCTCTGGCCGATAGGGTGATACCGCTTGGGGCCGACAACTATTATTTCTGGCAGATGATTTTTTCGATTCCTTTCGTTTTATTTGTCTGGCTCGGGGCGGGCCTGGTCATCCGCCTGGCCGCAGGCGGGAAAAGGGGAGAGGCGGGCATTCGGGCAGCCGTTTCGGCCTCGGGGCCGGCGGCTGCGGTAGCTCTCGGGACGGCCCTGATACCTTCTGCCGTCGAAGCCGTTTTCATGATCTTGGGCATGGAGCAGGCGGAGTTCGCCGGGATCATGTCGGAGAAGGGGATATGGCAGACGGTCTATATAGGAACTTACGTATTGGCTGCTTGCCTGGCTTTGGTATCCTATTACGCTTCGTCAAGGAAAGCGCTTAAAGCCCGGCCGGCCAGGGCTCTGGCGGCAGCGATTCTGGCGACTGCGTTCACCGCCGGGGCATTCATCGTTTGCATAAGATAGGCAAACGGCTCCATTTCCATCGTTTGAGGAGGACGGGCCATGGTTGAGGATGAAATCGCCGGCCGTATCTTGATTAGAAGATTCAAGCCGGCCGATTACAGCCGGATCATGAATCTCTGGCAGGAAGCCGGCTTGCCGGCCAAGCCTTCGGGCCGTGACAGCCGGGAGGAAATAGAAAGACAAACCGGGCTGGACAACGTCGCTTTTTTGGTGGCTGACTCGGGGAAAAACATCGTCGGAACCGTGGTCGCTTCCCACGACGGCCGGAAGGGCTGGATCAACAGGCTGGCCGTTGATCCGGCCTTCAGGAACAGAGGCGTCGCCCGGCAGCTGGTCGAGGCATCGGAAGCCTGGTTCGAAACCTGCGGGTTGGGTATTTTCGCCTGCTTGATCGAGGCTTGGAACGAAGATTCCATGCGTTTCTTCGAGAAAGCCGGTTATGAAAAGCATGCCGAGATCATTTATTTTACCAAAAGGAAGCATCCGGACGTGTAGGCCGGTTGAATGTTCTTCATGATTTCTATAGAATTGAAAGGCTCTGAGCAAAGAGGAGGTTAGAATGAGTCTAAGGTCGATTTCGCCTTCCGTGAACTGGGTAGGAGCCGAAGACTGGGACAGAAGGCTCTTTGATTCTCTCATCCCGCTCCCCGACGGAACGAGTTACAATGCTTATCTCGTTCGCGGATCGGAAAAATCGGCTCTGCTCGACGCGGTCGATCCGGACAAGCTTCACGTTCTCAATGAACACCTCAAGGGGATTGAAAAATTGGATTATCTGGTTGCCCATCACGCCGAACAGGATCATTCCGGCAGCATCCCCTGGGTTCTCGAAAAATATCCCGAGGCGGTTCTCCTTTGTTCGGAGAAAGCCAAAAGCATGCTGATCGATCTTCTGGCCATTCCCGAAAACAGGATCAGGACGGTCGCCGACGGCGAGAAAGTATCGCTCGGCGGCAAGACACTGCGCTTCATTTACACACCCTGGGTTCACTGGCCGGAAACGATGTCGACTTATCTCGAAGAGGAAGGGGTTCTTTTCAGCTGCGACTGGTTCGGTTCGCACCTGGCCTCGAGTGACCTGTTCGTCGACGAAATAGACAGGGTATACGAGGGCGCTAAAAGATACTACGCGGAGATAATGATGCCCTTCCGAAAGAACATCCGCGGCAATCTGGAAAAAATAAGAGGTCTTGACATACGATTGATAGCTCCATGTCACGGCCCGGTTTACCGGCGCCCGGAGCTTATAATCAAAGCTTATGAAGACTGGATCGACGACCTGCCCCACAATTCGGCCGTCGTGCCCTGGCTCAGCATGCACGGCTCGACGGCGATTATGGTCGAACGGCTGGTCAGAGCCCTATCGGAAAACGGGGTGGAGGTTCATCCGTTCAACCTGACGTTGACCGATGTCGGCAAACTGGCCGTAGAACTGGTCGATGCCGGCACGATCGTTGCGGCCGGGCCGACGTTTCTGGCCGGCCCTCATCCCGTGTTTTTGAACGCGCTGGTTGTGGCCAATGCTTTAAGGCCCAAGGCCCGCTTCGCAGGCTTAATGGGATCTTACGGCTGGGGCGGCAAGATGGTCGAGATGAGCAAGGCCGCCCTCTCCAACCTCAAGGTTGAGTTTCTCGAACCGGTTATCTGCCGCGGCCTGCCGCGCGAATCTGACCTCGAGGCCATCGACAGGATGGCTGCTGAGATCGCCCGGCTGCACCGCGATTCGGGATTCAAGTCCGGCTGAAATCAGGTCCCGGCGTCCGGTTCTTTACCGTCCTTCGACCAGTCTCCGGCTTCTTTCGGAATCTGGTCCAGCAAAGACGGCTCGACCAGGAAAAGATAATCGAGCCGGGCGTTCTTTAAGATAAGCTGCTTTTTATCCGTGATTTCCTTGCCGACCAGGAGTTTAACTTCCGACGTCCCACCCTCCGTTTCTTGAGTCAGAATGGTAATCTCGGCCTGGGGCTGATCGAGCCCGGTCTCGGACGGCGGCCCGGGTTGGTCGATGAAGCCGGCGGCTTCGAGGTATTCGAGTTTGCGGATCAGTTCGTCTACCTTGGCCTTATCCAGTTCCTTCTTTTCGTCTCCCGGGCTGAACCAGCGTTCTCCTTCTTGGTCGTCCTTTTGCCGGACGGCCGTGATCACGGTTTCCCCCCGTCTTATGTCCAGCTTCTCGACTTCCCAACTGCTGAACTGAGCTACCTGTTTTTCTCGCAGGTCGGACGGCGGCTTGTCGAAATCGCCCAGGACGTAAGAATCGCAGGAGATGATTTTGTCCGAATCCGATGAAGAGGCGTAAACGTCGTCGCCGCGCTTGGAGAGAGCGAAGACGATAGTCTTGCCGGCGGCCGGCAGCGACAGGGATATCCGGTAGGCCGGTTCGTCCAGGCCGAAGTTTTCGAGATCCTGAGGCGTCTTGGCCTCCGACAGGAACTCTTTGGCCCGGAGGTTGGAAAGGGCGCTGATCATCGAGTCGATGCTGCTCTTTTTGGCCAGGGCCTTAAAAGGCATGTCGAAGAACCAGCCGTCCCCGGTCTGTCTCACTTCCCAGCCGGCGTCTTTGGTTCTCACCTTCATGGCTTTGACTTCTCCGGTTTCGAATTTGAAAGCGCTCTTGTCCCGGAAGTCGAGTAGTTTTTTGTCGAGAATAGTCCCTTTATTACCGGCAATGAGAACGACCCTGGCCTCATCGCCGCGCTTGGCGTAATAGGTTTTGTCGATAGGATTCTCCATGCCGGTCAATATGCTCACCGGCGTGTCCTGGCCCTTGACCCAGAGAAGGATTTCTTTTTTCGGGATCTCATAAACCGACGGGTCGGCTGCTTGCTCTTCGACTATTTTTTCGAAACTCAGGTCGGCAAAGCCTTCGACCAGGTTGTTGACTTCATAGGAATCGGCCCGGGCGGCCACGGGTTCGGTGATCGTCCATTCGCCTTTTTCGTTTTTTTCGAAGGTCAGGCGCTCATCCTCCCGCTTGAGCTGAACCCTGGTCACGTCGGCAGAAGCCAGATCGACGAGCTTTTCGCTCTTTTCTTTCTCCATTCCGGCCTTTTTCTCCCTGGATTCAAAGACCAGGACGAAGGCCAGGAGAGCGGCGAAGGCCGCTACGAGGACGAGTGTTTTTTTGAGTTTCACATCGACCTCCTTCTTATCCAGACGAAGATGCCGAAGACGAATACGGCCAGCGGCAGGAAGTAAAGGACGACGAGCCTGACCAGAGCCATCTGGGAGGGAGTCATGTTGACTGTTCGAGGATTACGGGTTTTCGGCTGGATGGCCACCAGATCGGCTTCCTCGGTCAGCCAGTTTATTACGTTCAGGCCGAAATTGCCGTTGCCGGAAAGCCCGAAATATTGGTTTTTCAGAAAATCCGAATCGCCTATCACGGCCAGGCGGCCTTCCTTTTCCTGCCCGGAATCCTTGCCGGCCGCTTCGTCATCCTGGTCGCCCTCCTTTTTTTCTTCGGGAACGGCTCCTTTGATTTTGATCAGCGCGACCGCGGCCAGGTTCACCGGCCCCTGTCGGTCCTTATCCTCGTCGAAGTTAACTTCCTGGGCGTTGAGCTGCCGTTCGGACCAGGAATTAGGGCTGGTTTTGGCCAGCTCCGTAATCTCTATTCCTTCCGGTTTGGATTCGGCGGCCGCTACCGACCTGGCCAGCGGGAAGAAGGTGGCGTAGCGGAATTTGGAGGTGATGGCATGCGTCTCGTACTCGGTTATGACCGGCATGAAATAATCGCCGCCCAGCATCCGGGAGACGGGATCGACGACGATGTCATTCTCGAGCTTGAAGCCGTAGCCGGCCAGGAAGGCAGGCATACCAGGAGCCGTTTCAGGGTCGACCATGAACAGGGCCCGTCCGCCCCCGTCAATATAGGACTTGATGATCTCGAGCTCTTTGCCTAGTAAGTCCTTTTCCGGTCCGGGGACGACCAGAAGATCGGCTCCGGCCGGCAACTCGTCCGAAAGGGCCAGGCTTTGTTTCTTTATCTCATAGCCCATTTTTTCCAGTTCCGACTTCAGTGTCGAATAGCCGGAATCCCCGGAATCTTCGATGGATTGTTCCCCGTGGCCTTCCAGAAAATAGATGACCTTTTTCCTGTCCCTCGTGACTTTGATCAAAGCGTTGGTCACGTCTTCCTCAGTGATGGTGGTTATCATGTTCTCCCGGTCGCCGGCTTCGATGATGGTCGTCCCGTCCTGGGTGACATTGTATCTTTTGACCAGACCGGGATTTTTATCCGGGTCGATGAACTCGTATTTTAGGCGGCCGGAATGATAGGCGTATATCTTGAGCAGGTTTTCGAGGCTCGACCGCCCGTAGTTTGTTTCCCGGAAGAAACATTTGAAGTGGATATCGGTTTTCAAATTTTTCAGGACGCTGATAGTCTGGTCGGAAAGGCTATGGACTTTGGCCGAGGTGAAATCGAACCGGTGATGATGGTTAGCGGAGAAGTAGTTGATCAGAGTGACGATGCCCAGGACGAGGACTACGGCGAGCACCAGGTTGCCCGAGTAAATGAAGGCTTTCCTCTTGAAACTCTGCTTTAAGGCCGAAAGGTTGACGGCCATATAAGCAGCCAGAGCCGCCAGTCCGGCGAGAGCCAGGACGAGGATCAGGGCTTTTCTGTAAGGCTGGACCATCCAGACGGCCAAAGCCGCCAGAATAAGGGCCGTGGCCGCATAATTCAGGTTTTTCTTGATGAATTGCATGTCTTACCTCCACCGCCGGGATTCGATCACGGCCTGGGTCAAGAAAAGCGCGGTGAACGAAACGCTCAGATAATAGACCAGATCTTTCGTGTCGAGAATGCCGCGGGTCATCTCTTCGAAATGCTGAAAGAAGGACACATAATTCAGGACGCCCTGCCAGATGCCGGTGGCCGAGTAGGCGGCCCAATTGATGACATAGAGCAGGAGGAGGGTCCCGATGGACAGGATGACCGCTATGACCTGGTTTTCCGTGAGCGAGGAAAAGAAAAGTCCTATGGCCAGGAAAGCCGAGCCCATGAGGAGCAGGCCGAGAAATCCGTTGAGCAGGGGGGCAAGCTCAGGGTTGCCGTGTAAGAAGGGGAAGATGCAGGCCACCCCGGCCAGAACCAGCATGACGACCAGCATGATCATCGAGGCCAGATACTTGCCCAGGATGACCTGGCTGACCGAAACGGGCGAAGTGAAAAGCAGTTCCTCGGTGCCGAGCTTCTTTTCCTCGGAAAAGAGTCTCATGGTCAGGGCGGGCAGCAGGAAAAGGAAGAATATGGTTATGTTGTGCATCAGCGGCGAGAAGACCATTTCGTTGATATTGACCTGCTGGTAATAATAAGGATTCTGGGCCAACTGCAGGCTCTGGTCGTTGAACCAGCGCAGGATGCTGGTGAAAAAGAAACCCCAGATGAACAGGAAAACGGCGATGATCACATAGGCCACCGGTGAGGAAAAATAAAGACGAAGTTCTTTCTTGGCGATCGACCAGATGTTGTTCATCTCTCCGGCCCTCCCGAGATTATCTTGATGTAGAGATCCTCGATATTCATGGCCAGGCTCCTCATCTCCTGCAAGTCCAGGCCGTTGTCTATGGCCAGACGGGCGGCTAGTTCATTAAGGTTCTGGTCTTTCGGCCACTCCAGGCGTATCTCATCGCCCGAGACCGTGACCCTGTCGACCCCGGCGACACCGAAAATTCTCTGGGCCTCGGCCGCAGTCAGCGTTTTCCCGGTCCTCAGAACGACGCCCTGTTTTTCGCTCAACTGCCGGCTCAATTCCTCCAGGGAACCCGAGGCCATCAGGCGACCTTCATTGATGATGATGACCCCGTCGCAAACCTGGGTCACCTCGGCCAGCATGTGGGTCGAAATGATTATGGTCCTCTGGCCGCGCAGGCTGTGAATGAGCTGCCGTATTTCGATGATTTGTTTCGGGTCGAGCCCGATGGTCGGCTCGTCGAGGATGAGCACGAGAGGGTCATGGATGAGAGCCTGGGCGATGCCCACTCGCTGTTTGAAGCCGCGGGAAATGTTCCTGATCAGCCGGCCCCTCACTTCTTTGAGGCCGGTGGCCTCGACGGCCCTGTCGACGGCAGCCTTCCGGCTCGCTGCCGGAACCTGCTTCAGTTCGGCCACGAACCGGAGATAATCGTTCACCGTCAGGTCCGGGTAGAGGGGAGGAATTTCCGGCAGGTAGCCGATCATTTTCTTGACTTCGGCCGCCTGCTCGAAAACGTCTAAGCCGGAGACGCGCACCCGGCCGTCGGTGGCCGGCAGGTAACCCGTAAGAATGCGCATGGTCGTCGTCTTGCCGGCGGCGTTCGGGCCAAGGAAGCCCCAAATTTTTCCTTTTTCGACGGTGAAAGAGAGGCCGTCGACGGCCGTTCTTTCTCCGTATTTCTTAGTCAGGTCTTGAACTTCGATCATCAAAACCTCCGTCTTTGGAATTCTAACTCTTTTCCGAACCGGTCCGTTGCCCCTACATGCGGTCCGGAACCGGAACGCCCATCAGTTCGAGCGCCCTGGCCAACCGGTTCTTGATATAACTTATGGTCAGAAGCCTTATCGCCCTGACCTCCAGGTTTTCCTCGGCTAAAATCTGGTATTGATGATAGTAAGCGTTGACTTTCTGGGACAGGGAAAAGGTGAATTTGGCCAGATGGGCCAGCTCGAGGGAGCCTACCGCACGAAGGACGGCTTCGTCTAAACAAGAAGCCGTGAAGACAAGATCCCATATTTGGGCCGACTCGGCTCCGTCAAGAAGAGAAAAGTTAGCGAGAATCCCGCCTGTTCCCGCGAGAACTTCGCTTTCGGTGAGACCGGTCCTTTCTTTGAGCTTGCGGAAGATGCTTTCCAGCCTGACTACGGTATATTGAAGATAAGGCCCTGTTTCACCCTCGAAGTTAAGGGCTTCGTCGAAGTCGAAGACGATAAGAGTGTTGCGGGCGAACTTGAGCATGAAGTAGCGGACGGCCCCGACGGCGATCCGCCGGGCGGTCAGGCGCTTTTCTTCGGCCGGGAGTTCCGGGTTTCTTTTTTCGACCTCGGCCAGGGCTTTCTCTTCCAGCCGGTCGAGGAAATCGTCGGCCTTGACGCCGAGTCCCTTCCTGCCGGAGACCTCGTGGAACGATTTGTCTTTTTCTTCTTCAGTCGGGGTGTAGCCGACTTCCTTGAGACTCCGGGGCGAGAGGGCCACCATCTCGTAAGAGAAATGGACCGACTTGTCGGCCTGGCCCCCGAAGCCGAGGGCCCGCACGCCCTGAACGACGACTTTCTGCAGGTAGCTCTGGCGGACGTCGATGACGTTGTATACCTTGCCCGCCCGGCCGAAAGATTGACCCGAGGCAATGCCGGAGGAATTTGCTTCATGTCCGGCGGAGGTTATCCAGATCGTATTCCCGTCGTCCTGGGCAAACGCCTCGTATTTGAAATCCAGCCCGAGCAGGCCGAATTTCCAGAGCTGGTAGGCGATATCCTTGCCGACGTAAGTGACCGTGCCGTCGGACCGGACGATGACCTTTTCCCGGTCAGGCTCGTCCTCGAGCTTCATCACCCAGCAGCCGGCGTTCTCGCCTTCGCTTGCGAAGTACACCGCCTTTCTTTCCTTGAGCAGTTCGAAGGCCTTTTGCCAGAAATTGAGATGGAGGATGGAGCTCTCGCAGGGCAGGACGTCGTAGCGGATATCCAGGCGTTTCATCGTGGCCAGGTGGGCCAGGAGGATCCGGCGCGAGACGTGTCTGGACATCTCATATTCGGGCCCCTGGCCGCGTTCGACCTTCTTCAGGATTTCCGCCTTGCGCACCTGGGCCTCTGTGTGCTGGCCCAGGTAGGCCGAGACTCTGGAGTAGAGATCCCAGCAATAATAATCGAATCTGTCCGTAATCTCTTTGATATCGGCCAGGCTCTTCTTTTCGAGTTCCATGAAACCGAAGACGACGTCCACGACCTGGACGCCGGTGTCGTCGATGTAATTCTGGACCTCGACCGTCTCGCCCTTGTAACGCAGGCAGCGGGCCAGTGTGTCGCCCAGGCAGGCGTTTCTCAGATGACCGATGTGGGCGGCTTTGTTGGGATTTATATTTGTGTGTTCTATGACCACCTTGGTCTCTTCGGCGGCGAGCCCGGACGAATCGCCGGTCCGCAGGGCTTCTTCGAAGAAGCGGCTCCGGTCAAAGTAGAGATTGACGTAGCCGGGTCCGGCCACCAGGATTTTTTCGACACCTTCTAAACCGGTCAACAGGGCGGCCACGCGTTCGGCCGCTTGCCTGGGGGGAAGACCCAGTTTCCTGGCCGCCTGCAAAGGGTAGGAGAGAGCGAGATCGCCGAACTTATGGTCTGGCGTTTCGCCGAGTTCCAGCTCGTGAGGATCCGGGGCGAAAGCTTCTTTGAGTCTTTCGCCGATTTCGGCCTGAAGTCTTTTCCTGATCCCGATCATAACGATTGCCTATTATAGCAAATCCTTTTCATCAGGCAAGATTCGAGATGGGGGAGGGGGCCACGGACTTGAACGGCCGGACGATTTATGATACTAACTCTTTTTAATTCCATCTGTTCGAGGAATCAAAAAATGAAGAAAACAAGACTGAACGCGCTTCACAAGAAATTGGGCGGAAAGATGATCGACTTCGCCGG
>Ga0172365_10000036_pt1 | contig 70605 bp, 71 predicted proteins | sample LakKivSesite48cm_FD_114535 | JGI IMG/M metagenome (GOLD analysis project Ga0172365, IMG submission 114535) | Sediment microbial communities from Lake Kivu, Rwanda - Sediment site 48cm | ecosystem: Environmental > Aquatic > Freshwater > Lake > Sediment | place: Rwanda: Western Province, Lake...
ATGCGGGCCCGTCGGGACTTCCTGAAAGCAGAGTTCTTTCGAACCCGAGACACCCGGGTTAAAAGCATCGCCGACATCATCTCCGGCGCTCTACCATGCTGAGCTACGGGCCCGAGGTCAGTCAGCGGTTTATGTAAAAAAGTTATCGCTCGATTGAAGTGGTCCCGCCGGCTGGAGTTTCAGCCATCGGCTTTTGAATTCGCCGGTCATAGACCCCCAGCGACAATCCGGTCTCTGCTATTAGCCCGGCAAGCTGAACGGATCGACACGAGGTCGACACCTACAGCGTCTCCGCCCTCACGGGCTCGGAAGCTCTACCAGGCTGAGCTACAGCGGGACGAGAACGACCGACCTAAACCCTTGATAAGTTTTTCACGGAAACCGCTGCGTTCTCAGTTCTCAAGTTTAAATAACATTTGGAGAAGTCGAGCTAAGGTGCCCCGGTGGTGCAGACCGGTTAACATTGGCGGCTGTTCATAGAGCCGAATCACCCGCCAGACCCGGGAGGTCCTATGACCCGGGAGTTCAAATCCCGGCCGGGGCGCCTATGCTGTTCTCCAGACGAACGACAGGAGGCGACTCGGACAAATGCCTTTCTTTCATACTGTCAAAGTAACTTTGACTCCTCATCGTCGCCTAGATCAAAGGACTCCATGCAGTTGATATGTTTGTCTGAGAGAGGGGTCCGGGAGTCGGAGTAGATCTACCAAGCAGGGCCGAATTGTGCTACTTGCGGTTCCAAAAGTGCTAAAATCTTAAAATCCTATCTTGAGAACATACAGACTAGCACAGACCATGTTGCCGTCTGCCTTCGGTCAGTGGGACTCGGGTGACTTGGGTTTCCCACATCGTAGGGTGATGCTCTGATAGGAGGCGCGATCATGATCAGCCGGAGGCAGGAGTCTAGGCACCGTGAGGAGTTCGCAAGAGTACTCGACTACATAAGATCAGGGGTACCAAAAAGGGCATGGCGTAGAGAGCCCACATCATATGTGCAGTGCATTGGAGAGGATTTCTTCGCGCTCTTAGAGGTGGCCGTAGTAAAGGGAGTTGACCTTAGCGTTGGGACTAGGATCTATGTTGGGAACGGCCCGAAGAAGGAGACCCTGTCAGTACTCGGCAGAATCGACTATGAAAACCTCAGTCAGGCCGCGAAAGACAGCCTCCCCTCCGTGTTGGAAGACATGGTCGTGAATAACCAAGAGAAGTACATCGGGATCCTAAACTCGATGGGGCTTCTCACTCCCAGATTGCATGCCTTTGAACTGTTGTCAGGCATAGGCAGAAGCACTACGCGCAAGATCATAGAAGAAAGAGAAAGAGGGACATTCTCCTCTTTCGAGGACTTCACACAGCGTACCAAGGTAGCCAACCCAGTCAAAGTGATTGTTGCACGGATCATTGAAGAGATCTCGACCCAGCAGAGGTACAAGTTGTTTGTGAGATGATCGCTGAACCGAACCTTCTCGAGGAGACTAGGCGCATCATCAGTTCACGTGGGCTTCGGCCGGTTAGACGCCTTGGCCAGAACTTCTTGGTCAGCTCGCCGCTTCTGGAGCATCTCGTTCGAGAGGCTGACATAGGGTCAACCGACGAGGTGCTTGAGATCGGAGGGGGAATAGGTACACTCACAGCACGTTTGGCTGGTCAGAGACCGAGGGCCCTTACCGTCATAGAGAAGGACAGACGCCTAGTTGACATCCTCAGAAGTAGGTTCTCCGGACAGCCTTGGGTAAATGTCATAGAGGGGGACTACCTTTGTGCCGAATTGGCCAAGTACGATAAATGCATCGCCAACCCGCCCTTCGGCATCTCGTCGAAAATGATTCTGAAGCTCATGGAAGAAGCACCTCGGCTCATCGTCATGACACTTGAGAGGGATTACGGGAAGCGGCTGACAGCTATTGAGGGAGAAAGAGAATATGGGAGACTTTCTGTCCTACTCCAGCTGAACTACTCTGTCCAAGAGCTGGCCACGTACCCTCCTTCTTCCTTCTTTCCGCCACCGTCAACGGAGATCTCACTCTTGAGGATGATTCGGAGACCCAATAGGGCCAATCAGGAGGAGGCGCGTATGCTGCAGACCGTCACTAGAGAGTTGTTCAGGTACCGGAGAAGAAAGGTGATCAAAGCAATTAAGATGTCAAATCTCCCGAAGCTTCTGCTCGAGGATCCTGTCATAGCTAGGCTCCTGACCATGCGAGTCTTCGAGTTATCGATCGATGACTTGCTTATGATAACTGACTCTTTGATCAGTATTTCCAACAAAGGACACAAATCTTAAGACCGGCATCTTGAGAGCGGAGAGGACCGTCATCCTTCACGGCAGATAGCCCCCAAACGGTAGTTCAACCTTCAATTGGAGGCCAAAAGACTAAATAGGGTGACCCGGGCGCGGTATTCTGAGCCATGCCAAGAAAGACCATGTCCTACTCGCGACTTGAATACATAGCGGGAGCGCCACAGGTGAAGATCAGCAGGTTCAAGCTGGGCGCCGGCGAGTATGACTTTGGAATGAAAGTGGTACCCCAAGAGAGCTGTTACCTTAGGCAGGAAGCTCTTGAGGCGGCTAGGGTTGTTGTAAATAGTCTGCTAGAAAAGAAACTGGGAGAGAATGCGTATGTACTGCATGTGAGGATATATCCTCACATAATCACGCGCGAACACAGACTGCTCGGACAGGCTGGTGCAGATAGGATCAGCCAAGGAATGGTCAGGGCATTCGGGAAACCGACAGGTAGGAAGGCCAAACTTGGGAAAGGACAGACCATAATGGAAGTTTTCGCCAACCATGAGAATGAGAATGTGGTGAAGGCAGCCCTCGCGGCTGGTTTGTACAAGCTGCCCATCAAGTGCTCCTTGGAGGTCATAACGCGTGCAGGAGACGAAAAATAGGGAAATCGCGATACCCGGAGATACAATAGGCACGATAGAAGAGGGCGATCCGGGGAAGGGAACGTACGAAGACCAAGGAAAAATCAACTCTATGTTCACTGGACGGATGCGATTCGACCGGAAGAATAAGATCTTCCAAGTAGATCCATTGACTCAGAGCCCATCATTTCCCCGGGAAGGGGAGGAAGTCATTGCTAGAGTAATGGCCGTTCAGAACTCGCTCGCAACCTTGGAGATAGTGAAGGCAAGTGACAGAGTACTGGGTAGAACATTCACCGGTCTGCTCCATCACTCACGAGCCGGTAGGATCGTGGGATCTAGACTCAAGAAGTATCTCAGGCCCGGAGACATCGTGCGGGTCAAGGTCGTCTACGACAAGAACCTGATTCACGTGAGCATGGTAGGGCAGAGATTTGGTGCCGTGCAGGCCTATTGCTCGAGGTGTGGAGGCAAGCTCGAAAGGAAAGGAGCCAGGAACTTACTGTATTGCGTAGATTGCGGCTGGAGGGACACGAGATTGACGTCGTCTGACTATGGAACCCTCAAGTGGTGAGCGAAGACGATAACGAAGATCAACAAGATAGGAGAAGACGAGGTCGAGATAGTATTCGACGACGTGTCGACAACTTTCGTTGATCCCCTCGTCGATCGCATATTGCAGGAGGACACCACTGCCGCTGCGTCTTATGTTGTGGAGCACTACATCAAAGGGCCACTCAGGATGATGGTCAGGAGTTCGAAGGGCGACCCAGAAGAACTCGTTAGGAAAGCGGTGGATCAACTCACTTTAGACATCGACAGGGTCAAACTCGACCTTGAGAAGAGCAAGTAAGAAGTCGACTGGATCCATTGAACTCTTCATCCCGGGAAGGATATTGCAGAACGTTTCGTCATACAGTGGTCTGAGGGAAATAGCAGAAAGCAGAGATCTCGCGAAGTTGGGAGATGCATTGCTTGGTCTATTGAATGTAGTCGGAATAGAGGCTGGCTACCTGAAGGACGAATCAAGGGTTACAAACGAGATGCTCAGGAGAGTTACGACACGCACTGGGCTCAGGACTGAACTACACAAGAGGATGAACAAACGAGCCTTGGGGGATGCGATTGAGGCACTGACTGCATATTGGTTCGTCCGAGGTGATTTGTCTTGGGCTAGCATGATCGAGGAGATGAGGAACGGCGCAGAACTGGAAGATGCTCTAGTGAGATCTATTCTGCTCATCAGGGGAGGTGCTGAATCTTGAAGAGACAAGTCAGAATCCTAGGAGTGGACGACTCACCCTTTGAATTCAGGAAAAGTAAGACAACCTGGCTGGTCGGAGCGGTCTATCGAGGCAACCTCTGGATGGAGGGTATCATGGTTGATGTGATAGATGTGGACGGAATGAATGCGACCGATGTGATCAGAAGAATGATCGTCAACCCCAAATTCTCGTCACAGATCAGGGTCGTATTCCTAGACGGGATAACCTTCGGCGGCTTCAATCTCGTAGATATGGATGAGTTGTACCGAAAGACAGGCGTTCCAGTAGTCAGCATTGTGGAGAGAATGCCGAACATCGATCGCATCAAAAGGAGCATGCGATCACTCCCGGACTTCGAGAGGAGACTTGAGATAGTGTCCAGAGCCGACCAGCCCAACAAAGTCAAGCTCAAGGGGACAGACAAATCGCTATTCATTCAGAGCAGAGGCATCGATCGAGATGAGTTGACGCGCGTACTTGAATCCTCGAGGAAGGCGGGGACAGTTCCAGAGGCCCTCAGAGCAGCTCGGATGATAGCATCCGCGTTGCTAGGAAATCGGTAACTAAACTTTATTAGCGCCCACCTTGCCCACACTCGATTCCTGAACGATGGGGGTCATCAAATTCTGCCCGAAGTGCGGCACTAAGATGATTCAGGATCGTTCTGCTAAGCGACCCCAGTTCATATGCCCGAAATGCAAATACAAGGAAGCAGCAAAAGATGTGAAGATCCCCGTGGTCAGGGGCAGGAGAAAAGCGGCGGTTCGAATTGTGGGAGAGGATAGTGAGAGCTTGAAGCCCATGCCGACCAGCGATGCCGTGTGCCCCGCCTGTGGAAATACCAAGGCATACTGGTGGCTCATACAGACTCGGGGAGCGGATGAGTCACCCACCCAGTTCTTCCGTTGCACGAAGTGTGGCCACACGTGGAGAGTATACAGCTAGGTCGGAAATGTCAGCTTTCCATCAGTGAAGCTAGATAGTAGTTCAGAATCACTCCTTCACGTATCTCCGCCACGATTTTCAGTGGAAGATCCTTGCCGAAGTAGAAGGTAACCTCCGCTTTAGGTTGAAATGATGCGATCAACAAGGAGAGCCTTCCGATATCGTACCTGGATGAAACTCCGTCTTCCAGAGTCGAGTCTCCGAGAGATCCCTTCTCGCGCATTAGCGTAACCTCTAGGGATCTTTTCTCCTCTGATCGGGCGATGAGTTTCAGATCTTTACCGACAACCGAGAGCTCTATTCTGTCAGTTACCCCCTTGCCAAGATCTACTATCTGCCTCAGGTATTTGATGTCGGCTTTGAAATTGGAGGTGTAGTTTATCTTAGGCAAGGAGAGTTCCTTTCCCTCCGGTTTGAACACCGCGAGATCTGCTTTTCTCATAACCTCGGCCTCAGATGCCATTACCAGAGTGCCGCGCCTGAAGTCGAGGCTAACCGCGTCGTTGCCGACTAGTCTGAGGAATTTCATCATCTCTGCGGCCTTTAGGACGTATGTGTCCGACTTGTCGACCTTGAATTCGGCTGCAGCTGCAGGTGGAATGGTTATGTCTACCATGGAAACCTCAGATAGATCAAGCGCCCTAAGCGAAATGCCATCTGGGGTTACCTTGACGGGGATTTCGTCTGTGACGGCCGAAGCCGCCCTTATCGAGTCATAGAGGAGAGAAGCATCCTTCATGGTCACCTTTGCGTAAGATTCGGTCTCTTCTGACATTCGAACGCCGTATATCGGTGTCACATATTAATTTAAGCTCCAATCGACCGAAGGTCAGCTGCGAAGCGATTGAACCCCTTCTTCATGGCGAAGTACCCCTTTGTTCGTGACGCAAGGGAGTTCGTAGGGCAGCATTTTGACCTCAGTCTAGCTGAATTGCCTGAGTCAGAGAATCGTGAAGCGATAGAGAGAGGATTTCAGAGGGTCTACCAGGCCATCAGACGCAAGAAGATACCGTTTGACACGCAGAACATGATCCGATATGATACGGAGGTTGTGTCATTCCCGGTAGCTGTCATGTTAGTTGCCCTCATAAACGATGACATGCTCAGGAACATGTACGCAACTGCTGAGGCCAAACGCTGTTCGGAGTTGATGGCACAGGACAGGACAGATATTCCTCGGATTGCAGAAGAGCTAGAATTCCATTTCCGAGTTCCAGCAGGGGGGGATGAACAGAACCTGCTAGCCATCCGGCTGGTTGACTACCTATCCTTCTCCCCGCAATTGTGGGGGGAGAAATGGAGGCTAGCGAACAGGGCGGTCGACAAGGGAGAGGTCCTCGTGACGGATCACGAGCTTGCCAGAATTCTTGAGGAGAAAATCAAGAGAATTATCTTGGAGAGAACGAGAACGGATGTCAGCGACATCAAACTTCCAGCTTTACTGGCCGAGAAGAGGGTCGAGTTGGCCGACGTTTGGGGGGAGTACAAGGCTGCTATTCAGCCTGAAGCTCGTCTAGAACCTCATGACATACCTCCGTGTATGGATAGGCTCAAGCAAAGGATGATGAAGGGTGAGAATCTGTCTCACGTCGAGAGAAGAACGCTTGTATCCTATCTCGCGGCGGTTGAATGGACCGAAGAGGAGATGATGTCCCTGCTTAGACATAGTCCAGATTTCAACGAGCGAATAGCAAAATACCAGCTAGAGCATATCACCGGAAGAAGAGGAAAAGGAAAGAGGTACTTGCCTCCATCGTGTGCGACAATGAAGATGTACGGCCTGTGTTATCCTGACAAATGGTGTAATCGCATAAGGCATCCGCTCAGGTACAGGCGAAGGACATGAGGGAGCAAGACGTCCGCTTCTTACGTTCGGTCTTCGCAGAGTATTACTCGAAACACTCTGAGGCAGTGTATGTTCCTCCTCCAGTGAACAGCAGGGAGGTAGGGTTCGCTGTCTGGCCAGACAGGGTAATGGTTAGGCATATGAGCTTTAGGTCCCTGACTGATATGAGAGAGTACGTCCTCAATGACCCGCCCGCGGACGCATATCACTCCTGTGCTGTGTATGAATCCCCGGAAAAGCCTATGGAATACAAGAACGCACTATGGGCCGATCTTGCCTTCGATGTTGATGCAAAGGACGTGCAGCCAGATTGCATCGAAGAGATGACTTACTCGATATGCCCAAAGTGTGGAGCACACAGAAAAGGAAACAAGAAAAAGTGTCCGAACTGCTCGGAAGAGAGCCATATTGTCGAGTTCATGAGTTCTAAGTGCATTGCGTCCACTGCCCACCAGACGAGGAGACTAAACTCAGCTCTGATAGACGAGTTGGGAATAGAGGAAGGAGACATAGCCGTATACTTCAGCGGACACATGGGATTCCATGTGTACGTGACCTCAAAGGCAATCGGTGAGCTTGGGCCGGACGCCAGAAGAGAGATTACAAGCTACTTGTCCCTTGAAGGAGCGGCGGATAGCTATTCGCCTGGTAAGTCGGCCAACTTGAGAACCATAAGGGCAGGAGGGGTCGGCCGGAGACTCCAAGAGGAGATTCTAGACATTGTGAATAACGCCGGCCAACACAATGACATCTTGGAGGACGAGGGTGTACTTCTCTTGAAGGAGAACAAGCAGAGGATCCTGTCAGCATTTAACAAGGGGAGAACTGAAGACATCGTTGTGTTACTGGGCGTTAAGAAGGCAAGGAAGTTACTAAGACGAGCCTGGCAGAGAGCAGCCATTGTTGTGGACCCCTCTGTAACGATGGACATCCATAGGATATTTAGAATGCCTGGAACTCTTAATAGCAAAAGTGGGCTGCCAAAGCAGCGAGTGCCATTGGACAAGATCGACGCGGACGTCCTATCGCTCGTGCCCGAGTATGGACGAGCGGAGGTCCAGATTTCTGCATCCTTCGTCCCCGAAATGGAAATTGGCGACTACAAGGTTGGGCCCTTATCGAACGAGACCGTGAGTGTTCCGAGATACATAGCGGCATACCTCATGCTGAAGGGGGTGGCCTCTGTTGACTGAAGCTGCCGAAGAGTTGGTAGAAGCTTGGAGGAAAGAGAGGGAGAGCGAAGATCTGTCCGATCTCGCCTCAGACTCAATGGACAAGATTAGGTCCGCATTGAGAAAAGCGAGGGAATCGAACTACGGTAGAGATCGCTCTGGGTCGACGGGGAAACTACGTACGACGGAGATGGAACTCGTCAAGTTCGTATCCACTGACATAGTATACTGCAGAACGCTCAAGACACTTCTGAGGGAGCAAGAGGACGGGAGAGTATACAGTTCTCCAGATCGACACATTCTTGTCCCTATCACAGAGACAAAGAAGATAGTGCAGGACACCCTAGAGGGGTTGGAGAGGGGACATACTGCCACAGTCCAGACCCCGTTCAGAGCGTGGGCAGCTGAAGAAATCATAGTGACGAAGGCTGAGAAGGTGGACCAGTTCGTGGATGAATGGGGAAAGAAGCATGGGCCCTACCATCAGCGAGAAATCGTTGTGTTACCGAAAAAATACGCGGAAATTCTTATAAGCCAGGGTCTCGCGTCGAGGATTTCGCCACACTAGCTCTGGTGAACCGAAGTGAAGATACCGCCTGAGATAAGGGCCTATTGCCCAAAATGCGACAAATACACTGTCCATTCTGTTTCACTCTACAAGACAGGAAAGAGAAGAGCGATGGCCAGGGGTGAAAGACACCACGAGCGTGTGGACAGACATGGATACGGTGGATCTAAGGCACCGCTCGCCACGAGAAACATCGCCAAGACCACCAAGAAGCAGAGCCTCAGGTTGAAATGCAAGACATGTGGGACCTTTGTGATCAGAGAAGGCATTAGGTTGAAGAAACTAGAGGTGAAAGCAGCTTGAGTGAAAATTCGCGCCGAACCATGAGGACATCCAACAGTTCCTTCGGGATTATCAAGTGCAAGATGTGTGGGAACGAACAGCCTGTGTTCAGCAACCCCGCAATCGAGGTCAGATGCAACTCATGCAATGCCGTGCTACAAAAACCCACAGGAGGAAAGGGAAAGTTAATAGACGGGGAACTAGTCCGTAAGCTCGAATGAGCGGGCGCCTGGACGGAGAACTCCTTGTAGCCGAAGTTACGGAGCTGGGCGAGTTTGGCGCAGTTCTGCGGTCTGAGGATTATGATGGCGAGCTCTTCTTACACGTCTCAGAGATCCCCTTGAAAAGAGAACAAAAGTTGACTGATGCGATAAAGAAGAATCAGGTCGTTGTAGTCAAGCCATTGAAGGAGGACAAGGCTGCCAAGAGGCTGTTCGTTTCTCTGAAAGGGATCTCAAGGTCCGAAGCGAGAAACAGGTTGCGCGCAAGCAAAGATGAGAAAAGCGCCAAGGCAATACTCAGAGGAATAATCCAAGAGACAGGTCTCCCGACATCTGCGGAAGAGGAGATCGAAAGTCGAGCTGTCGAAAGGTTCGGATCCCTGAGTCTGGCCTTCAGGGCAATACTAGAATCTGGCGACAAGGCGTTGACCAAGCTCCGTGTGCCGTCCCAGATCAGTAATGCCCTCAAGCGACAGCTTGAGTCCGAATTGTTGAAGAAGAGGTACAGAGAAAAGCGTCACATAGAGATCTACTTCACGGGTCCAGACGGGGCTGAGAAACTCAGGAACTTAGGGAAGAAATACGTTGAGGACAAGAAGACTCGATCTAGCATCACTATCAGGACCATATCGTCTCCTAGGTACGAGATCATAGTGGAGAGCAGGCGACCGAAAGAGGCCAAGACTGTTGCAGAAGAAGTGTTGGAGAAGATTGTGTCCGACGCAAAGGCTATGGGCGGTAACGTGAAGGTCTAGCGATGTAGCTTTGGACCCCGCAGATAGGCCTCTAGCTTGATCGAGTAGTGAGGGTCGTGTAGCGCGAATTTTGGGGGCGATGGATCCCCTAGACTCCCCCCGCATTTTGGACACTTGTCCTCGCTGAGGGTGTAGCTCATACAAACAGTGCAGCGCTTCATGGCGGACAACCTTAATTACATCCTCCATAAATCGGTTTGCGAGCCCCATGTTTTCAGGCGGGATAGATCCAAATGTGTACTATTTCACGCGCCCAAGGATATGGATCAGGAAGAACTGGGTTGTGTCTAGACCCACTTTGATATCTGGGTACCCCGGTCTGGGAAGGATCGGGGAAGTTGTCCTACGGTTCTTGGTCAGAGAGTTGTCCGCGAAGAAGATCGGTATCGTGACATCACCGTATTTCAGTTCTCAAGCGATTGTCGGAAAGGACGGAATCGCACGGCTAACAGCAGTGCGTCTATATCTGAAGCCCAGGCCAGAGGGAGACTTGGTTCTAGCCCTCGGGGAACAACATCAGGAGATGATGGGAGGGGAGTATGAAACGTGCCGGGTGTTGTTATCCTTCTTCAAGAAGGTCGGCGGAAGCAAAGTCATCACAGTAGGTGGTCACATGGAGCCACCGCGTGAGAACCTGAGAACCTATGTCTTCACGTCGGACGCCCGAATAGCAGCTCAGCTCAAGACCGACGGATTCACGATGGCTCCGGCCGGAACACCCATAGTAGGTGCGGCAGGAATAGCACTCGGCCTAAGCAGGTTGTTGGGTTTGGAGGGAGTTGGCGTACTTGGATTGACGAATAGCGAGGGTCCTGATCTAGAAGCGGCCAAACATGTCCTCATGAACGTTGATACATTGCTGAAATTAGGACTGAATTACTCCAAGTTCGAGGCCGAGTCCGACAGATGGAGGAGACTGCAAGAACAGTACCAGAAGGGGCTACATAGGCTTGAAGAAGATCAACGCTTCTCTCCTCTCCTGCAAGGTAGAGGAACAGAGGGACCTGACTACCTAGGGTAGGGACTATCTGCACTAACTTGGCGGAGTGAAACCGATCTTAATCGAAGTTACCGTCAACCGAGCGGTAGCGGCCTTTATGTCTGTGGCTGAGACGCCCGTTGGTGGCTTGTCTGCCTGCACTCTGAATGAGAGCCTGAGTGTCCCGGTGAAGTTCACGGGGATCTCGCTCTTTTGCCCTTCCTCATTGGATAACAGAATCTTGTCGGTGCTGATGTCGAGTGTAGTAGTGCCGACCGTGGGTACTATGCTTGAGACCACCCTCCCTGTGCTATCCAAAATCTCGACATAGTACGCAGATCCTAGACTGTAGGAGGTACCATTGACGCTGTAGGATCCATCGGTCTTCTTCGCGGTCGTTATCGTGAAAGCCACTCTGGAGCCAGCCCAGAGGCTGTTGCTGTCAGTCGTTTTCCACCCGCTCGTGCTATTGTCAGTCGAGGAAGCAGTCAAGGTGGAGTACGTCTGCTCTTCGATCTCGTAGTTCACCTTGAAAATCATGACCAAACGATCTGTTGACCTGAAGGCAAGTGTGAAGTATGGATCGTCACTTATCAGTCCTGAGATCGCGCCGTATGATCCTAGCACCAATAGCTTGGTCAAGACGAAATCTGGCTTCGGCAACAATATGTTGGAGACACCGCTGGTTGAAGCGAGCAGTCCTTTGCTTGCCAATTGGCTCGTGAAGTTGGCCGGTGCGGGGTAACCGTTGCTCGACGGGACTACATCTCCATATGCAAAGTACGTCGCGTTATGTGTCGGTTCTGTCTTCAGAGAGTAACCTATTTCGGCCATCCATATCCATTTCACCTCGTCTCCCCAGTATCCTATCGAGCTGTTGTAGTAACTTCTATAACCATATTCCAGTGCCATGTCGGAGAATACCACAACATAAGAGACATTGAGCCTCTTCATGATGGGCAGAGCCACTGAATCATTGGAAATGAAGGCCCTACCTACCATAGCGACCTGTGTGGAGTTTATCGTTGCGTTGTCGATTATTGTGGGTCTATCGCCCAGCGTCGTGATCCAGTATCCGTAATCCCACCAAGACATGATCACACTTCCCGGCGGGGTATTCTCGCGTATCCATGCCAAAGCTTCAGGCCAATCCGGCCACGAAGCCGAGAAGGGAAGGCTAGCTCCAGCAATAGTGACTGGAGCGCCTGCGTGTTGCAGTCCTGAGACCACGGAGGGAGCCAACAGCCCTGCAACAAGGAGGACAGACAGCGCGACCCAAGAGAATCCTAGGGCTCCTGTCCTTCTTTTACCATGGCGCATTTCTGTGGGCGATGCTTCAATGCTCTCCGGAAAGATTCCAGATATGAGTCTCTGCCCTCCGACGGAGCTAAGAGAGCAGCTGAACGGAGAAAAGATCAGACCCAGCCTGACCATCATGGTCGAGAAGTATAGGGACGTGCCTCCAGCGAGTAAGATGAAAATGTTATCGGCGGTCAGGGACATCACACTCGATACCAGACAGAACCCGAAAAGCAACAACATTGGGCCATGATCGCTGAACAGGTTATACCATGTTGACATCTTGTGCTCTGACACTGACTCTATTATTGCCTCCTCGGATCTAAGGGCAGGATTGATGATCGCTGCCAATTTGCCATAAAGCGCCGAGAGAAACCCTGCCTGGACACCGACCAGCACGAGCAATCCAGCCATTGCGAACACTCCAGCTGCGAGTGAGACCTTGGCCTTGATCGAATGTGTCTTGTCCATTTCCCGCTTTAGGAGTATCGAAACGAACGCGGCAGCGGATATCGCCAAGTTGATCGAAAGCATCTCGCCTTGGCTTCTGGGAAACACCGACCCCACGGTCAAGAAAATGCCCTCCACAATCGAGAAGATGACAAGCATCTTCGAAGGACTAACCAACGAGAGCAACACCAAGGCAACCGTAACCAGAGCAACCAACCCAACCATGTACACATACCCGGTCCAAGTTATGGCCAAATACCCCAACGAAAGCCCCGACAACACTGAGAACAGCCAAACGCGCTTCTCATCGTCCGTCTTCACAGCCTTGATGAAGAAGAGAAGAGTTAACACAATGAGCGGTATACCTAGTGTTTCGTGTTTGAAGAAGCCAAGGTCAGTTCTCTCGATATTGCTCCCGTTGAAGGCGATCAATATCGCCGAAACAATCCCGGCCTCTCTAGAAGCCAATTCCTTGGCAAAGTAGTAAACTGAGAGCGCGGCGAATATGCCAGAGATCGGTGGTATCAATATGGTCAAGCTCATCATGTCTACACTTATCCCGATCAGCTTCAGAAAGAAATCGAAAGAGGCCGCGAAAAGGGGCAGACCAATAGGAGTGGATGTGGCTACGATTCTGCCTCCCGGAACCCAGCTCATGGTATCCCGCCAGAGGAGAAATGGAACAATGCCGTTGTCAGCAATATACTGGGCACACCTGTAGTGCCAATAGGGGTCGAATTCCGAGAGATAGAAGCCGTAGCGAAAGCTGAGTAGTCTTATGGTCAACGCCAAAGACAACGCTGTGATGAGGAGCGCGAAGTTCAGGAAGTCACTCGCGTCGACCTTGGGTCTCTTCCCATATACCGCTCGGACTATGTCCGATGCTGATGCGAGAGAGCCTGACATGCCGGCGCTCTTTGCCCGCCTTTTCCAGCGTTTTAAACATATCTTGGTAAACTTGTGGTTTCTGTTCTCGCGTGTGCTGGGCAGACTTAAATACGGCGGGGCAAACTTTCCCGAACGATGGGACTGAAGGACCTGTTCTACGTCATCGATAACCTGCTGAACCGTGTGTTCGAGAGTCTGGGTGAGGAGGGAGGGAAAATAGGGCGCATGGAAAGGTCAAGTGGTCTGCTGATATTGTTCGGATTGGTGTTCTTCATGTCTTTCCTCCTCGCAGGAGGACCCTTCATTCTCGTCTACAAGCCGAGTATGTTGTTCAGAGCGAGTAACTCCTTTTCTGCCACCTTCGTGGCCCAAGATGCGCTTGAAGAAGGCACCATAGAAGGGTTCATTGTTGGCGTCATGTACTTGCTTGGCGTAGGAGGCATCTACTGGTTGTACACAGCATCAAGGGGGGGAAGGCCTTCTACCATCACATCGATGATCGCAATCGCGATAGTCGCTATAGCTACCCTCTTGCTATACCTGATAGCATCTTGGAAGTGACAGGATATCACCAAGGAACCCTCTTGAGACCCAATTTGTAGGCAAGGTAGTTGGCTCCGAAGTGAACAACGGGTATGGTTATTAGAAACACGGAGCACCCGCTTGGGTCCAGAGGGTAGCCCAATAGCAGGGCCGTAACCATTGCGCCTACGACGAAATCGTATTGATCTATGAGAGGAAACGGTTGACCGGGCTCAAGTTTGAACCGTCTCTTTATGAAGGCGCCAAGCAGATCTCCTATCAACGCACCCGTAGCCATGATGAAGCCCTGCAAGCCCTGAGAGAGAATCAAGCCTAGCAATCCACCCGAAAGCATCCCTCCCAAGAAACCTCTGGTCGTCTTATTCTTCCCGAAGATAGGTTCAGAGTCGATGAACTTGATTCCCATGTCTATCATCGGCCCGCCACTGAAGATGACGGCGCTCGAGTTCGCCAACATGGCAGGTAGCATCATCAGATAGATGCGTAGGGTCGAGTCGGCTAGAGTAGCAAGTGTCAGGGCTTCCATTCTCTCACACCGTTTGTATTGGGTCCGACTCACTCACCTATCGTTATGACCCTCGCGGAGGAACCCGAGAGTTTCGTGTTCTCATTACCCTCAAACTCAGCTTCGGACTCGGGGCCACCGCGGAATTTGATTATCAGGTCCGGCCAGTAGCGCAGCAGGTATTCCTCGACCGTGTTTATGCCAGAACGCTCTCCCATGGTCACCAATATGTGTGTGTTCATTTCCAAAGCTGTGGTCTTTAGGTAGGCGAAGTGCCTCACTATGGATGCATTGACTTCCTTGAGCCTCGATTGAGATTCCATGGACAACGCAAGTGCAACAACGTAGTTGTCGCTAGGACTGTCGAAGAGCACCGTCTTTACGCCCATCCTTGACAGATCGATGCTGAGCCTTTTTAGTGTCCGCTCTTGTTCTTCCAGTGTTGGCACATAGTGGAAGATAGCACGCGACATCAAATCATCCCTGTTGGTCACGATATCGTAGAGGATCTCCGCTCTGACAACGGGCTTGGAGTGAAGGACAAGCGACCCACCTTTTGACAAGGAGGAACCCAATAGTTGCAGAAACAGTCTATCCCTTTCGAACCCTGGAACACCAAAAAGTACTGCTGTCCGTACATTGCTTAGGAGAGCATCCGCTTCCGCAATCTCCAACCTCTCAGACTCCTCTTCGGATATAGGGTAAGCCTTGTGATTGGGCATTATAAGATTGAAGGGCGTTTTCTGTCGATATGCATGACACGGAGCTCGCAAGATTCTTCCCCTATGATACCTCTCGCCCAGGACAACTTGAACTCGCGAACAGAGTCTACTCCGCTTTGGTGCGGGGCGAGCATCTCATAGTGCAGGCGCCGACTGGCTTTGGCAAGACAGCAAGTCTGTTGGCAGCTTCTCTGCTTGCAATCGAGGAGGAGAGGATCTCGGTAAATTACGTCGTCAGAACTCACAGGGAAGCTGAAGTAGTGATAAAGGAACTCAGGACGATAGCCGCCAGACGACCTTTCCCATTCGTGGCCGTGGAGATGAGGGGGAGGACACACCTCTGCATACTCAGCCATCTGGTCGGGATCAACTCGGAAGTGGCAAGCCGGCTATGTCGCGCGATGATTGTAAACGGAGGCTGTAATTTCTCCAGAGGAGGAAAGGAGATACCTACAAAGGACAGTTCCATAGACCCCGGCATCTGGGACTCGGCTTGGGCAGTAGAGGAGGGAAGGAACAAACATGCGTGCCCGTATCTCATGTTGAAGAACAGAGCACTCTCGGCTGACATTGTGGTGAGTCCGTACCAGTTCATCATGTTCGAACCCCTCCGGCGACAGATCATGAGGAACGGACAGAAACCGAGGGGGCTCGTGGTCGACGAATGCGTGGCCAAAGGCACTTCTGTCCGTACGCCCGCTGGAGATGTCGACGCTGAAGAGGTTCAGAGAGGCACTGTTCTGACTTCTGTGTTTGTGGGGCTAGGGCAACATCCCAGGCTGACTTGCAGCTCGGTTCTATTGAAGAGAACCTATAATCCAAACATGCTGATAGAGATCAGGGCGGAAGGCGGCAACGCCGTCGAAGTCACGGCAAACACCAAGTTCTTCGGCAGGAGACGAGGAGTTCGCTCGTGGCTCGGAGCTTGTGATCTTCGCTCCGGAGATCTCATCCTGTCAGGAGAGTGTCAGGAAGCGGATTTCGTAAAGGTCAGAGGAACAACCAAGAAACGAGCGAAGCCCGTATATGATTTCATGGTTATTCCCGACCACGACTATATTGCCAATGGTTTGGTTGTTCATAATTCCCACAACTTGCCTGCCCTGTCGGCTTCCCTTTCCTCAAGGCGACTCAAGATCATTGATATCCAAGAAGCTCTCCTAGAGGCAATCTCTCTCAAATCGCCACTATGTAGGTTTACCGAGCGATTCTTGCGAGTCCTGAAGGAAACCAGAGCGACCACGCCTGTGACGGTGGAGACCAGATGGCTTGACGACAGGATTAGAGAAGCGAGCGGCGGCGTTGATCCGATAGTTGTCATTGAGTCCATCAGAACCTTGTCGGAGGTAGCACAGGGTAGGATCATATCCCAAGGAGGACTGCAGGAAAGTGCTCTAGCACGCCTTCATTCCTTTCTGAGAGGCACAATTCAGGCTTCTCCTGACGGCCTGCTTCAGTATGTTCCGCGCGACCGGTTCTCTGACGACTACCTAGAGATGTCGTGGTGGAATACTTGGCTCGGCCGAGGAATGTTCAGGGGGTTTCGATCCACGATCCACGCCTCAGGAACTAATGATTGGCCCGATGCCTATGCTACGCTGGTGAATCTGCCAGGGAAATACGAGGTCGTGGAAGCGAGCTTCCCGCTGAAGCCAGAGTATTGTTTTGTAGGTGTGCTGAAGAGCGTGACGAGTCAAGAGGAGTCGCGGACGGAGGATAATTACAGGGAGTACTCGGGGGCGCTGGCCGATGTGATCAACTTCCTCAGGGGAAAGACGGCACTCTTCGCGACAAGCTTTGAGGTATTGGGCGAGCTAGCGGCAGTTGGATTGGAGTCCAAGCTCTTGGCCAAGTCCTATTGGGAGTCCAGAGACATGGACAGCTACCAACACGAGATGATGCTGGAGGATTTCTCCAGAGAAAAAGGGCCATCGGTCCTGGTCGGTGTCATCGGAGGGAGGAGCGGCGAAGGGGTAGACTTCGGACCAGGTGTGTTGAACAACTCTATCGTGTTTGGAGTTCCGTTCCCAGAGCCAAGTCCGTTGATGCGAAGATACGTCAAGTGGTTGGATGGCATATCCCATGGAAAAGGCAGTGAATATGGCTACGTCTATCCGGCAGTCGTAAAGGCAGCGCAAGCCCTAGGCAGGGCACCTAGGTCACCCCAAGACCGGGTCGTGTGCATTCTCGCCGACAAGCGTTTCTCCGAAAGTAGGTTATTGAGCAGATTCCCTTCATGGATACGAAACAACTACAGGGGGGCATATGACAACCACGATGATCTTATCCGAGAAGTGGAAAGGTTTTATTCGGACAGCTCCTGTCACGAATAGTGTACGTTGCCGAGGAGTGAACAGACAAGGTTAAGGCAACTTCTTACGAAGCTGGGCCCGGTAATTCAGATCGACGGCCGTCTGGACAACCAGTTTGAGATATCGAGGCAAATCACGAAGGCCGGCACCAAACCTATTCTATTCAGAAGGCCTTTCGGAGGACAAGAGGAGATCGTCGCTAACCTCTACGCATCGAAGAGCGAGGTTGCACTTTGTCTGAACCTCCAAGAGAAGGAAGTTCTCAGTCTGCTCGGACGCACCGTGGCAAAGCCTACCGGAGAATACGTGAAAACTGACATGGGCCTGTTTCAAGAGACAAAGAAATCGGTGCTCCCAACGTTTCAGTACTATAAGTCTGACGCAGGCAAGTATGTGACGAGTTCAGTTTTGGTTGCACAGGACCCTGACACTAAATTCGTTAACATGTCAGTCCATAGGATGCTGGTCTTGAACGACAGGAGATTCGCTGTTAGGATGGTCGAGGGACGCCATCTACACAGGATATTCGTGAGGAACAAGGAAAGAGGTGAAGATACCCCCATTGCAGTGCTCGTGGGTTGTATGCCAGAGGTGATGATTGCGGCCTGCTGCCAGTCAGCATGGGGAGAAACCGAGATGAAGCTGGCTAGCGCCTTGGCTGGCGGGTCTTTGGATATAGTTGAACCACCGGGTTTGGACTTTGCCGTGCCCGCCCGAGCTGAGTACTTGATGACCGGCACCATATCGAAGGACCAAGTGACTCCAGAGAGACAGGTGGATATTCTGGGAACTCTGGACTCGGAGAGGAGACAACCTGTTGTCAGCGTGACGGGGTTCTTCTACAAGGAAGACCCGATTTACCATGCGATTCTGCCAGGCGGATATGAGCATAGGGTTCTCATGGGTATGCCCCGCGCCGCGGCCATCTGGGTGGGTTTAGAACGCAGAGGGATTGCTGTAGAAGATCTGTCTTTGACGCCAGGGAGTGGGGGGTGGCTACATTGCGTAGTCAGCATAAAGAAGAAATCAAAGACGGACGGCAAAGATGCGATTCTGACCGCCCTGAATTCGCACGGTTCCGTCAAGGGTGTTGTAGTTGTAGATGATGATGTGAATCCTAATGAATACGAGGACGTAGACTTTGCGCTTGCCACTAGACTGAGCAACAAGGGGCAACTGATGTGTTTCGAGGGACTCAGAGGATCGACGCTTGATCCATCCGCAGACAAGGAGAGTTATGCTACCCTGAAGTGGGGGCTGGATCTCACCTTGGAACTCGGATCGGACAGGAACCGGTTCAGGAAGGAACGTCTTGTTTGATGGTGAGTCCCTGTGAGGGGAATAGACAAAGAGCGTCTCCTAGAGCTTCTCTACCTGCCATTCAGGGCATCTGGAGAAAGGCCCAGTCTCGTTCGCATTGATAGAGCACATGTTTCCGGAGTGTCTTACCTCAACTTGGGTGAGGCAGGCCTTCATCTCCTGCACGACATCTCAGAGACCGGCATGAAGGTGAAAGCCAGGACAACTCTGAACCCCTGCTTCGTTGAATTGTCAGAAGAAGGAAGTAGGTTCTGTGATGCCTTGACGTTCGAGAAGCAGAACGAGATCGCTCAGTGCTTCAATAAGATGGGGGTCATCCCAACCTTCTCGTGTACACCCTATCTGCAAGGTAACGTTCCGAAGCGAGGGGAGCATTTGGCTTGGGCCGAATCTTCCGCTGTCCTCTATTCGAACTCGGTCATAGGAGCTTGGACGAACAAGGAAAGTGGTATCGGGGCACTAGCAGCTGCGTTGATTGGAGCAACTTCCAGAACAGGGGTGCACCTTCCTGAGGGCAGAGAGCCCCAGCTGAGAATCGAGTACGCAGGGGACGTGGATGACGAGGTCAAAGCTGGTGCTCTAGGTTACGCCGTGGGAGAGGCGTCTGGAGATAGGATACCATTTGTAAGATCCGAAGGCTTGCTGGTGAGGAGTAATACGATCGAGTTCTTGGCTGCATTGGGGACGAGCGGAGGTGCGCCCATGGCAGTGATCGAGAGTGTATCGCCACTCGCGCGGAGATACCCCCGCAAGAGGCCAACGAGAACAGCCCTATCCGAACACGACATAGCGGAAGTGCTTGAACGGTTCACACTGGGAAACAACCCTGAGGCCGTGTTGATTGGCTGCCCGCATCTGATTCGTCCCTCTGTCCGAGAGCTGTCTGAATTGAGGAACAGAAGATCACACCTACCGGTCTACGTCTTCACCTCAAGGCTCACGAAAGCGAGACTGGCCAAGAGTAATATTCTTGATAAACTTCTGGAGGATGGAGTGCACATCGTGGCTGACGCCTGTATTATGTGGTGTGGGTTGAAGACGCTGGGCTACAGGACAGTTGTCACCAACTCTGTTAAGGGGGCACACTATCTTAGAAATCAGATGCACATCGAAGCGGGCTTGAAGCCACTGAAAGAGCTGACGAGGGAGCTGGAATGAAGACACACAGAGTCAAGACAATCGTCGCGGGAGGAGCCAAGGGAAAGATACTCAAGTCAGATCTTCCGTTGTCATTCCTAGGAGGAGTAGATCCTGAGACAGGGCGGGTGACCGAGGAAGGGCACGTGCTGCGCGGAGAGATAATCGCCGGAACGATCTTTGCACTACCTCACAGCAAGGGAAGCACGGTAGGGAGCTATGTCCTGTATTCGCTGGTAGCTCACGGAGTAGCTCCCTTGGCTATTCTGATGAAGAAGATGGACATGGTGACGGCAACGGGATGTGTGCTCGGTGAAATCCCGCTTGCTATCGTGACTGACAAGACCTGGTCCAGCCTGAGAAACGGAGGGTCGGCTGAACTATCCGCCACTTCACCCACCTTGAGACTTTCAGAATGATATCCTCAATGACGTTGGCTGTTCCCCGAATATTCTCTTGGCTGCATCGGCAACTTCTCCCCTGGCCTCAGACGTAGTGTAGACTCTCGCAATATCAACGAATCCTCTAAGGCCCCTGGCCACCTCTGATACCTCGTACAGTGACTTCTCCACAAGCTTGCCGTTCTCCCTGAAAGCTACAGGTATGACTGTACCTCCCTTCTCCTCATAGACGGGCCTGTAGGGAAGTGATGGAACAGAAGACAGATCAAGCACAACCAAGTCATTGTCGACGCCGGCCATTTTCGCTATTTGCTCCTCAAGCTCCTCCCTTATTCCGGGGTTGGTTATGAGCCCGGACATCGCCTTGTTGTCATGATACATGAACGACTCGTACGCGGATTTGAAGAGGTTCCGTGAGCGTAGCCTGCCCATCAACTCTTTGGCTTTTTTCATTGTCCCAGTGTTCTCTTTGCTCCGAACGATAGATTGCATCACGTACCAGTCATCAAGAATCAGGAAATCCTCTACGTCCTTGAACGCCGTCAGCCCTAGGCTCTCGTTCGCAAGTTGCATCGCTCTAGATACCATCACTCCGGCAGCCCTAACCGTCTTGTGAAAGTAAACCGCCTTGAACATCATGTAACGGGCAAAGTAGAATGATTCCAGAGCGTAGAGTGAAGTCGAATCTATGGCCAGTGTCTTGTCCAGTGCAACCAGCGAATCCACCAGACGGTCGGCGTCAATGTAGCCGTATTCGACGCCGGTATGAATGGAATCTCTGACTAAATAGTCCATCACATCAGCATCAAAATACCCCGAGACGATCTGGTTCAATAGAGGATTCGCGGTCTGACTCTTGCCTGATGTCAACTCAGAGATCTCCTTTGGATCTTGCCCACTGGCGCTCAGCACGTCAGCTACCGACGATTTGGTGACTATCCACTTCGCGAGATCTTCGTGCGTCATTCCTCTCTTTACGGAGAGCAAATCCTCGTACATGTGAGAGAACGGCCCATGACCCACATCGTGCAACAGAGCTGCCACCCTCACCTTCTCTATGTCGTCCTTCCCGATCGCAGAGGCCGACAGAAGCACCCGGGCCATTTTGCCAGCCAAATGCATCACTCCTAGCGAGTGTGGGAATCTAGAGTAGTCAGCCCCGGGATACGTGAGTTCAGCGTACGACAACTGCTTGATTCTCCGAAGTCTTTGAACGGAGGGCTCGTCCATGACCTGTCTCTCGAGTTCGGAGAAGCCGATGTACTTGTGGACAGTGTCCCTGACCTCGCCTATCATCTCCATATGTTAACAAATCTCCCTCCAGTTTAATAATCCTTCTAGGGCTAATCGGTATTGTCATGCGAAGGGGGAAACTGATCGCTTTTGAGGGCATCGATGGAAGCGGCAAGACAACCATGTCTACGCGAGCCTACCAAGCCGCAAAGAACAAGGGGGCCCAGGTTTTGTACACTTTCGAACCGACCTACTCTAAGGTCGGTAGCATAATCCATCTTGTGCTGAGCGGCGACATCGAGGCCTCCGGGGAGTTCCAAGCGTTGATGTTCGCTGCAGATAGGATCAATCACTTTCAGACTGAGATCGAGCCAGAATTGAATGCGGGTAGGCATGTGTTGGTCGATAGGTACGTTCACTCCTCGATTGCATATCAAGGTGTACTGCTGAATGATGAGGAGTGGGTCAGGAGCATCAACAGGGGTGCTCCAACTCCTGACCTTGCCATATACATCGACGTAGATCCTAAGACCGGCTTGAAGAGGAGGGGCACACGGAGCATATACGAGAAACTGGATTTGTTGGGCGACATCAGAGCAGCATACAAGAGGATGGTGACGCGTGGAGAGTTGGTCGAAGTCGACGGATCCAAACCCGAAGAGCTGGTCTTCGACGAGGTCTGGAAACTCGTAGTTGATGAGCTGAGGCTATAGAGCAGTATCCTTTTCCTCTTCCGTCTCCTTGGTCAATATCTCCCTTATCTTGTTCGCCTTGACCTTCCCGATCCCTTCAACCTCCATAAGTTCAGCCGCTGACTTGTTGAAGACCTTCAAGGGCGAGCCGAACTTCTTCAGCATCTTCTCAGCAGTTGTTTTCTCCACGTTTGGTAGCCCGGACAATAAGTAGAGCTGCGACTCCCTGATGCTCGACGGCTTTTTTGTCTCCCTGACCCTGGGGAACTTCTTACGTTCAACTTGTTCCCTCTGAGCTATCCTAAACAGGTACATCGCCGCCTCTTGTGGGGTTGGTACCTGGAGGATTGGTATTCCATAGTCAAACATGATCGAGATCAGTGCCCCCCTTAGGGCGTTGGGGTGGAGCCCTGATTCCGTGAGGAGATCTGACCCTTCCAACAGTAACACGGGGTTGAAGTAGGTGTCTTTCAGCTGCTTCGCTTGTTCGAACAGTCTCCCATCCACTATTGAAGAAGCAAAATCCTTCGACGTCTTTCTTTCGACGGCGATGTCCTCAGAGAGAATGTAGTCCCCTACCTCGATGGTGTCGAACTGCAAAGAGGCACCCAAGTTACTGAGCTCAACCACCACCTGAGAACCCCTTTCTCTCTCGTCCACTATGATCCTGACCCCAGGTGTGCCCTCTGTGGACGGTACGATGAACCTGGAGAGGTTCGAGCTGTCACTCTTGATCTTAGTAGACAGTGACTTCACTAGCGCCCTCATGGACTTCTCCCTTTTTCTTGCTATCCACAGATATCTTTCGTCGGAGGTGCCTGAGAAGAATAATAGATATGCATCCCCCGGTGCGAACCTAGCCGTTCTACCGAGGCGTTGAACCAATCTTATGGCGCTTGGTGTGTTGTCATAGAAGACAACGACATCCGCGCCAGCGATATCTAGACCTTCCTCTCCCACCTGAGTCGCTATGAGGGCACCAGCTGGGCCCCCCCGGAACTCCTCCAGTACCTCGCGCTGTTCTCTCTGTGACATCCCCCCGCTCTGCCCAGACGTCCTTTGTCCGACTAGCAATCGGGCGGTTGCGAGCCCTTTCTTTTCTAGGAAGCTGAGAACTTCATCCGCACAGGAACGATAGGAAACGAAAACAATCGCCTTCTTTCCCCCTTGGACGACCTCGCTATCCAAGACGTTGCCTAGTTCGACTAGTTTAGGATTCGGGGGATCGAGCCTGAGTTGGAGCTTCGCGAGTTCGACCGCATCTAGCACTCGCTTCGTCTTCAGAAGCTGCTTCAAAGACTTCGCGCTGCCGCTCCTCCCAGCCTGCTCCATCTGAGAGGACACGAAATCCAAGAACAGCGTCGGACCACCCAAGTCAAGCCTCTCGATCATGAGCAGAAGCCTTCTTGCTGTTGCCAGTGTCTTCACTGCATTCAGTAGCTCGTAATCCTGTGAAGCGACGGCCTTCCTCCTCAGTGCGATCATTCTCTCTGTTATCGATCTGAAAGTCGGACGAAGACCACGCAACTCCTCTCTAGTGGACTGAGAGTATAACAGCGCGTTCAGCTCGCTCATGAGCAACGTCCTGGCCTCCGACATGGCTGGCGGCATAGAGACTGGAACGAGGTGGGTGTCGACCTTCTCGATGTACTTACTTACCGACGCATCTTCCTCTGATCTCGCGAGAATTCGGACAGCGTTGAGGTTAGTCGAGAGTTCCGCCAGCCGTCTCGGATCTCCGGGCGAGGCGGTGAACCCCACGACGTGTGCCCCCTCCCTCTGCGAGGAATAGATCCGGACTATTGGGACGTAAGCGTAATTTCCCACGGCCCGATGAGCTTCGTCTAGTATTATCGTCGAGGTTCTGTCGAGCTTGATCTTTCCTTGGGTGAGCTCACTCAAGATGAGTTGAGGTGTTGCGATCAGAAGTTTCGGGAGAGAACCCTCCCTCGCTGCCAGAGGAACCTCACCCGTCCACAGTCCTATGTTACTTTCATCCAACTTCAGAATGCGAACCATGAGGTCATGGTGTTGCTGACAGAGAGGTTTTGTCGGTGCTAGTATTATGACCGAAGCTCTCGGATCCGCGTTAAGACGTTCTGCTACGATTAGGGCAGCCACAACTGTCTTACCCAGACCAGTTGGCAAAGCGACCAGTGCATTAGTACCTAAAGCTGAGCGAGCTAGTTCGACTTGGTAATCCCTCCATTCGACGCTGCCCTTTCTGATCAGTGGGTGCTCTAAGTGTGAGGCCTCTTTGGTGAAGGGTCCGCCATCTAGACTCATCTGCCCCTGTTCACTTTTCCCCCAAAAGAGCCAGTATCTCTCTGATGCATGAAACTAGGTTCTTAATCTCGTTAGGGTCCTTAGCGTCCTTGAGGGCGTCAACCATCAGAGCGAGTTTCTGCTTCAATATGTTGTCCAGTTCACCGGTTATACTTCCCTTTTCTGCTTGTTCCTTGGACACTGTCTGCTTGCCAGCAGTCCCGCTGTCCGGTGAGTAGCCACAGGACGCGCAAAGTATCTTTCCGTCCTTCAACTTGAAGAGAGGTGCTCCGCAGTTCGGACATGATTTGGAAAGCATCGTGGCACCTGCGGACAGTAATTCCGCCATTTTGTGAACGCCATCACTTGACATTATCCTTTAATAATGGAGAAAAGGCGACCATATAGAAATTTCGGAGGCATGACCGATGACGACTGCAAAACAAAGGAAACTACAGAACGAGCAAGAGATTCTGAAGGTCGTTGAGTCGATCAAGGTCGTGCAGGCAGACCTGACCACACCCAAGAATGTGAAGAAGCTCGTGAAGGAGACGATCGATCGACTGAGCAGGACGGATCTCTCACCGGGAATAAAGGCGGCCTCAGCAATACAACTGCTAGAGGAAGCTAATCAAGACTCGAATTTGTCCATGCTGTCGAGGACCAGAATCTGGAATGCCTTGACCAAACTGGAAACCATTAAAGACTGACCTCGATTTGTTCTACCCGGTCGCGAGGGTGGCCGAGCCAGGAAAAGGCGCGAGACTTAAGATCTCGTGGCGAAGGCCTACCCGGGTTCGAAAGAGCCCCGAGAATCCCGGCCCTCGCACCATTTCTCTCATGAGATTTATCAGGTCGAAGGTTAAAATATCAGAAGCTCGCGACTGGCACTTGGGCCCGTGGCCTAGTCAGGATCAAGGCGGCAGAGCAAAGCGCTGATCCTCCTAAGTTGCAAATCCTGGGTTCAAATCCCAGCGGGCCCGCTCGGCAAATGATGTCACTTGGAAGCGGGCGGCACCGAGAAGACCAACGGTTTTTATACGTAAAGAACCTCGGCTATGAAGTCACAGGTTTGGAAGAAGAGAGAATCGAGATTCAGATAGATGGGATCCTTCGGGGGAACGATGTGTTTGTCACCAATCCCGAACAGGTGAAATGGCTTACCGAGCGGGGATTTGGCGTGGGCGACGAACAACTGCGCCTTTCGCTTCCCGAAGCACTATTCTTGATCGAAATCAAACGGCTTACTCTGCTATCAGGGAAGGGGATCGCCTACACCTTCGAGGATTTGGCAAGAAAGGCCAACAAGCTCGACAGAAATTCATGGTACAAGTACTTAGTGTTGAGAGACCTCCGCACGAGAGGTTACATAACTAGGGAGGGGTACGGGATTGGAATAGATTTCAACGTATACGAGAAAGGAGAGTATCCGCAGGAGGCACCCAAGTTCCTCGTCGTGGGCCTCTGTGAAGGAGCACCGGCTGCTTTTGGAAAGATGGTTGAGATACTGAAGAGGGCCCAGTCCAACAGGAAGACACTCATATTGGCTGTGATAGATAGGAGGAATGAAATGGTGTATTATTCAATATCGAGGTCGCTCGTGTGATGAATGCAAGGGTTCTGCTGAAGATAGTCCGCCCGGCTGATGTTTTTCTCTTGGGAATCGGTGTCATCGTAGGCTATGTCGTCTCCACGGGAACGCTGCAGATCTCCATTGAATTGCTGGCAGGAGCGGTGTCGTGCGGCCTGTACACCGCCTTCGCAATGGTTACCAATGACATAATTGACATGGAAGCGGACAAGGTGAACGAGCCCAATCGACCTATACCCTCGGGAAAGTTGAGTCCAAAGGAGGCGTTGATCTACTCGTTTGTCTTGCTAGCACTGGGCGTAGTGATGGCCGGCTTCACCAAGAACATCTGGTTCCTTTCTGTTCCTCAAGTCGTCGCCTTGGCCAGTGTGGTCTACAATCTGTACCTAAAGAGGATTGGATTCTTGGGTAACATCCTTGTCAGTACTTTGGTTGCTTCTTCGTTCATAGGGGGAGGGCTGATAGCGGTTGGTCACATCGAAACCTACCTCATGCTCTTTGCACTTATGGCATTCGTAGGCAATCTCGGGCGAGAAGTTCACAAGGGTATAGCAGATGTGGAAGGAGACAGAAGCAAGGGAGTCATGACCATAGCTGTGGCTTACGGCGTTCAGAAAGCTAAGTGGCTGGCTGTATCTCTGTATATCACCGCTATCCTGTTGGCCTTGATACCGATCGCGCTGGGAATCACAAACGGATACTACCCCTATGCGATAGCGGTCGTGGCTATCCTCCTTGTGGCCTCCTCAGTGAGAGTGTTGAGGATGCAGAAGTCAGAAGAATTGAGGAAGGAGAAGAACTTGGTCAGAGTGTGGATGTTGTTCGCCTTGGTTGCGTTTGTAATAGGTGCACTGAGAATTTGAAGATCAGCAAGCGGGCAGTACAGCCACTCAAGGGATTCAGGGAGCTGTCACCAGAGGATTTCTTGAAGAAGAAAGAAATCATCGAGAGAAGCAGGGAAATCTTCCGCTTGTACGGGTACGAGGAAATTGAGATCCCCACTGTGGAACCCTCCGCGCTGATAGACCTGAAGTCAGGCGAGGAAATACGGCATCGTATGTTCAAGTTCAGAGACCTTGGAGGCAGAAATGTCGTCCTCAGGCCAGAAGGTACTCCTTCGGTAGCTAGATATGTTGTCACCAAACTCAGAGGTAAACCATTCCCAGTAAGGCTGTCGTATGTATCCAACATGTTCAGATATGATGAACCCCAGAGAGGGAGGTTCAGAGAGTTTACGCATGTTGGGTTCGAACTCTTCGGTTCCGGCAGCCCGCTCGCGGATATGGAGATACTGGAAGTCACATCGATGCTGCTCTCTGGTCTCGGGTTCGCCGACTTCGAAGTGAAGATGGGAGACCAAGGCACGCTCAGGGCAGTATTGGAGAAATCCGGCATCAGAGGCTTGTCGCAAGATCGCCTACTCGGCATGATTGACAGGAACGAAGAAAAGGAGATCTCCAGAGTCTTGCGGAAAAGTCCCCCAGGGCTTGCGAAACAGATGAAGGAACTGACTGGCATAAGAGGAAATGATGTTGGTAGAGCGTTCGATATGGCGAATGATCTGGCTAGCGGGATTCCTAAGGCAGAACAAAGTCTCACGGAATTTCGCGAGTTGGTGGATTACTGCAATACGGTGACCGGTGGGAAGGTATCAATCGACTTCGGATTCGCTAGAGGAATCGAGTACTACACCGGAATGATATTCGAGGTATATGTTAAAGGTCTGAACGTTGCGGTAGCGGGCGGCGGCAGATACGATGGATTGTGTTCTCTATTCGGGTCAGACATCCCTGCCGTGGGAGTTGCGATTGGTGTGGATAGGCTCGCCTTAGGAGATGAATTTCCCAAGATCGAACTTGACTCTCCCGCCGCTATCGTCCTTCTCTTAGATCAAGGGCTCACAGGATATGGAACCAAGGTTGCGAGAGAACTTAGGAGCAACGGCGTTTCAACTCTGTTTGATCTGTCCACAGGGTCCCTTTCCTCCAAATTGGAGAAAGCAGCGAAGAGGAGGATCAGATTTGTGCTATTGATCGGACAGAAGGAGACGAAGGGCGGAATCGTGACCGTGAAGGACTTGACGACTGGAACACAACAGGCCGTACCGTTAGATGGCGTCGCGCAGTTCGTCCGCCAAGGGCTTCTCCCGACATAGTAGTCTGACGGATTCGAATGCGCTCGAAGAGACCTTGAAGAAAATACTCAAAGGGAGCTTGACAGTAAGAGATGAATGCGGGCCCGGAGGGATTTGAACCCACGATCTCCGGCTTAGAAAGCTTACGCATTAACTTCGACGCCTTAATCCTGACTAGGCTACGGGCCCTAACAGGTCGGCCCCCTTTGGGACAATAAGCTTTCTGCTGGGAGACCTTCATTCCAAGTAGAAGGACGGCCTCAGAGGTTCAGCTAGCTTTGCCTTCTTGCCTGGATCGGGAATGTCCGGACCTTCTTCATATACCTCCACCCTCTTGAGTCCAAGTTCATTGGCGAGGAACCAGATGCTGTTTCTGAGGGTGCTAGATTCGTCAATCCCGCTCAAGCGTGACAGCAAGTCCGCGGCGTTCCCTTCCTTGGTTTTGTCCATCATTTTCGTCAGCATCTTCTGAACGGCGGGTATCTCCTTACCTTGCCCTTGACCTCGTAGGTCTGTTATTACTGAATTGAGTATCTGCTGTGCTGTCTCACCGCGAACTAAGCGCTCCAAGCAGGATGTGACCATCTTTCGTTTCCAACTCGAAGCTACATAGATGTAGGCTCGGGTAGGTCGAACGGGGATAACTTTCAGGACGTTCTGTATGTCTTCCATCAAGCCGAGGATGTATTCTTCTTCAGCCTCGGCCGCCTTGTCCTCTGGAAACTCCCCAGGGGATGGCCAAGGTGAATTGACCACAAATCCCCTCATTTCTAGTGTTGCCCACATTTCCTCAGCCGCATGTGGAGCGAATGGAGATAGGAGTCTGGCCCAACAGGCCAGAGTCTTAGAAAGAGTGTCCTTGCTGGGAGACGGTTGTCTTCTCAGATACCACCTGATATCTGATCGCAGCCCGTAGAGGGTCTCAACCGCGGCCTTACGGAGCTGGTGTCCTTCCAAGAAAGTGGTGATGTTCTTCACTCTCTTCCCCACGGTCGAGAGTAACCATCTATCTGTGATCGAATTCCCTGATGGACTGGTCCTCAACCTCCCGAAATCATCTTGAATATCTGATATTGAGTTCAGCAGCTGGATGCAGGCCAATGCATTCTCTTTCTTCCAATCTGGGTCATCAAGGTCGTCGGCAGCGAGAAGCCCTGTTAACCTAGTTGCGTCTGCGCCATATTCTCCAACTGCCTTCGAGAGGGGGATGAAAATGCCCTTGCTCTTGTGCATGGCCTCCCCTTCGATGCTCATGAATCCATTCACCGTGATAGCCTTCGGCCAATACTTCTCCGGAAAGATGGCAGTGTGATGCAAAATGAAGAAAGGAAGATGATTCCCGACTAGATCTTTCGCAGACCCTCGGAGATCTACCGGATACCAGTATTCGAAGTCCCTCTTGACCTCGCGGAGTGTTTCCACTGGGATCTTAGCTGATGCAGATACCTCAGTTTCTTTGCCCTTTCCTAGCATGACATAGTCGAAGAACTCAGGCAAGAGGTTCTCCGCGACAAGCCGTCCAGAATTGACGAACTTCGCCACGATGTAGTAAGCCATGTAGATTGTTGAGTCACTCAGAGTTTCGACCATGTAGCTCGGATCCCACGGCAATCTTGTTCCTAGTCCCGACGTCCGAACGAACGCCCAGTCATCATACCAATCGATAAACCATTCCAAGTTCTTTCTGACCTCCTCCGGATGAATTGACATCCGTTCCAACGCACTCTTTGTCTTCTCCTTCCATCGTGGGTCAGAGTATGCTAGGAGGTACTGGTCGGTCAATACCTTGACATAACATCTGGTTCCACATCTACATATCACTGGAGACGGTAACTCCAGCATTTCGCCACCTCTTCCTATCTCCTTCAGCAACTGCGCAGCTTGTTCCTTAGCCTGCCTGACGGGCAATCCAGACAGCGGGCCGGTGTTCTGCAGAGTGATGCCATGCAGGAATTCTTCGCGGTATACACCGGCTGTGGCCTGTTCGAGTTTCTTATCTCGTTGATCTGTTATTCCCATCTGCTTCACGACAACCTCAGACGGATTCGTACCGTATCGTTCGGTCGTAATGATTGAGATTGACTGGATCTTGGTGATATCATCGACATTCATACCGTAGTGCTTCGCTGTTTGAGATGCGACCTTTTTCAGGTCCTCAAGCGCTACATAATCGTAGGGAGCATGCGCAGGGACGCTGTACACGACTCCGGTTCCAAGTTTAGGGTCGACGAACCCAGCAGGGAGTATGGGGACCTCCTTGTCTGAGAGCGGAGCGCCTGCAATCCTCCCGATCAGGGCTTCTCCCTTGAATGAACTCAATATCGCGACCTTTCTCCCCAGCTCGGAGAGTTTTCTCGCCGCGTCCTCGCTCACCACCCATTTCTCCCCGTCCACCTCGGCAGACACATACGTGGCATCGGGATTCAGCCACACGTTCGTAACGCCGAAGATAGTCTCGGGTCTGAACGTCGCTGCCACCAGATAACCATAATCTTTGACCTTGAATTTGACCAAACTGAACACAGTCGGGAAAACTCCTTCGCCCTCTAGCCTGTCGTGATCTCCGGTTGCGCTCTTGTCCTTTGGACACCAGACAACAGGGTGCTTTCCACGTTTTATGTAACCGTTATCTCTGAGCCTGAGATACTGCCACTCTACATACTTACTGAAACACTTATCATAACTCGAGGTATGAAACTCTCGCCGCCAATCTATTCCAACACCCAGCTGTTTGACTGCTTCCTTGTTATGCTGCGTGTAGTAGTGGGCCATGTTCAGAGGATCCTTGAAGGTCTTCACCACCTCTTCTGGTACTCCGTCCATGTCCTTCAGTATGTGAATCGTCATCTCATCACCCTCGCTTATCCTCTCGGATATGCCTGCTATGGTAACACCAGTCCAGTGCCAAGCGAATGGAAATAACACGTTGTATCCCTTCGCTCTGAAATATCGGGCTAGGACATCCAGCCTAGTAAGTGTGTAGGCTGTCCCGACGTGGACGGGACCACTCATGTAGGGGAAGGGAAACGTCACTAAGTACTTCATCCTAGAGGGATCTGTGTCGGCTTCGTACACCTTGGCCTTCTCCCACTGATCCTGCCATTTCTGATCATTCATTCCTGGCGCTCTGGAACTCATGCTCACTTAGGTCGGCTCTGTGGTGCGAGTAATAAGCGTAAGATTTCCTCCTTCAATTTGCTCACCTCAGTACCGCTGGACACACCGCCCTTTCCGAACCTATCACGTCCCCCGCCTCCCCCTTTGAAGGTGACACCTACAACCTTCGCCACCTCTGCCGCGGTCAGTCCAGAGTTTGGTTTTGCCTTCTCGCCATAGATCAAGGCGAACTCCGGAAACTGCCCAGCCGAGGATACAACAATCGAAATCACGTCTGGTCTAGAAGAGGCCAACTCCCTCGAGATGGCAATGAGATCGTTTACAGGACGGTACTTATCCTCATAGAAACTCACCTTCATTCCTGCGACGGTTTCTGCTGACCCTCTAAGCCTCTCCGCCAACTGTTTTGCCTCCGACTGCTTTACGAGTTCTAGCTCCTTCCTTGCGGTCTGCAGATCATCCAGCATCCGCCTTGTGGTCTTCACGACTTGCGCCCTATCAGTTCTCATGATTTCAGCGATTTGTTTCGTCGAACTTTCCTCCTCTTGGAATCTGCTGAGCGATGATAGACCCGTTGTGAACGAGATCCTCACTACTCCGTCCTGGATCTTGTCGACATTCACTATCTTGATCATGCCAATCTGGCCGGTATTGCTCACGTGAAGACCACCGCAGGCCTCGACCTCATATTCCCCGACCGACACAACGCGAATTATCTTTGAGGGAACGACACCTCCTTGGTAGATTCTGAAACCATACTTGCTTTCTGCCTCTGTCCTGCCGAGTAATTCAATCCTGACTGGAACGACCTTCATCACTAATCTGTTCGCAAGATCCTCTATCTTTCTAATCTCCTCGTCTGTCAGAGCGTCGTAGTGGGTCACATCCAGTCGCGACTCTTGAACTCCTTTCTGGGCACCGTGTTGCCACAGATGGCTACCGAGCGTCATCCTAGCGGCCCAGTTCACGATGTGAGTACCAGTGTGGGCCCTCCTCAAGGCCATTCTTCTGTCCTCGTCAACCTCAAGGGCCGCCTTTGTCCCCGTTCTTGGCAAGGGACCCGCGACCCTGTGAATGATTACCCCGTTCTGGTTCTCCAAGGCCGTCACCTTGATCTCTGTCGTATCGTATCTGATCTTGCCGGTATCAGAGGGCTGGCCACCACCCTCTGGGTAGAATATCGTCCTGTCAAACACGACTCCGTCCGGCTTGACAGTTGCCAGCACAACACCTTCAGATTTCAGCAGCTCAGGATCCTCATAGTATACCTTCTGGGTCTGAGGCAGCTTTTCTAACCCCGGTACCTTGTCCTCAGTGTGAGTGGGAGTTTGCAGTTGTTTCGTATGCTTAGCAGCTACCAGACTGTAGAAGTCCGGCGGGACGACCACCTTCGCCCCAGTGGTTTCCAGAATGTCTGACACTTCCTCCGGGGTAATGCCCTGTGAGTCGTACAGCTGGATCAGCCGGTCACGTTGGAATGCTGCTGGGCCTTCTTCGCGTTGTATCTTCTCAACCAGCTCTACTGAACGCTCGTAATTTTTCTTATACTTCTCCATTTCAACAGATGCCACTTTCAGAATCTCTGATCTTTGTTGGCCTAGGTGTGGAAATTGGGAGGACCAATGGTCAATCTGCATGGTGACAACCTCGGAGAGCAAGTCGAGCAGGCCTAGTGATCTCATCATCCTCGCCGATCGTCTGAAGAGGAGGCGCGCCAGATACCCCACTCCGACATTCGATGGAACAACACCCTCGGAGAGGATGAAGACGAGGCTCTTGGTGTGATCTGCCACCCTGAAGATCCGTTCAAGCGGATCAATTCTTTCCTCTAGCGCTTTAGGCGTGAGTCCCAGTTTCGATGCGACAGCTGACCTGATAGAAGGAAGATCACCTCGGTTGTTGCCTATTCCTGACAGTGTTTCGATGTATTTGCGGGTGAATGCTTCGTCTATGTCAACGTGTGCCTCTTTCGAAAGGAAGTGCACGACCTTAGGGTGTACTACGAACATCGGGCTTGGAACCCCCGAGGTCACCCAAAGCATGCGTTCGATCCCATACCCAGTGTCCACGGTTCGTATCGGGGACTCAGAGAGCTTTCCCTCTTCGGATGTCTTGAACCGCATGAACACTAGGGTGGCTACTTCCAGCCCACCGGTGATTACCTCGAAGCAAGGGCCTGCGTTTCCTCCCCCGAACCACGCTGACTCCTTGTAGATCACATCCTCGCCCGGTATCCCCATTGCCTTGCCGAAGAACTCGTGGCACAAACTGACGGTCTCTTCCTTCCAGTAGACCTCCTTCTCCCGAGAATTGAACGCGTGATGGCCTCCCATCTCGAATATGCTCATGTGTCTTCCGAAGGTGAGTCCGACGTTGTCAAGATCGACGAGACGGATGCACGGCTGAGATACCACCAGGGGATTCGCAGGCGGCGGTATCATCCCGTCCGTCACATAAGGCTGGAAGTCAACTATGCTCGCGTCGGTTAGGTAAAGATCATTCCTCCACCTAGATACCACGGGGTACGGAGAAACAACGGTATGGCCCTTGTTCTTGAAGAACGAGAGAAACCTGTCGCGAGATTCGTTCAGATCGCTCGTCTTCTTCCCCATGGGCTTGCCGATGAAGGAGTAAGGGACCAGCGGACTTTCGCCACATTGTCCATTGAAATCTTGGTGAACCCAGTAGAAATCACCGTCGATCTCACTCTTCCTTCTCACATACCCTAGCGATTTGAAGATCTTGAGCGAGTATTCCTCTGGAGGGAAGGATTGCATTCGAGAAGGAACGGATACCTGTCCTTAAAACGATTATGTCGCCAACATATACCATCGCCTAGAAAAAGCAAATAAAGGACGGGAGGCACCGCAAGAAGTAGGCCTGGTAGCTCAGCCTGTCGGGTGGGCCAAGGAGAGCGTTCGACAAACAGGACGAAGCTGAAGACCGAATTGTCGCAGGTCCAAATCCTGCCCAGGCCACCACACTCATTCGATGTCAATCGCTATGCATGACCGAGCGGTGTGGGCATCTACAATCCAAGAAAGAGTGAAGGTTAAATAAAATGCCAGCGCAACACAACGGCCGTGCGGCAGTAATCTAGCCTGGTCTAGGATCCGACCCTGCCAAACTTGAGGGTGCGGTGCGGTCGTCACGCGGGTTCAAACCCGTTTCGCGGTGAAAATCCCGCCTGCCGCACTCCCAACCCTATTCCTTGTGAGACGGATTGATTATGACAAACGCGAAGATTGATTCCGGTCCCTCTTCCACGTTGACGACCTTTACTTCTCTGACTTGAGACATTGTATATCCCCTCACTTCGCCCAGCTCCTTCGCGAAGGCGAGTCCGCGTACTCCCTCTTCCGGAGCGAGCGGGCCAAAAGTATCCAGCAGCGTTTTTGATCCCTGACTGAGAATGAGAAAAGCCACCCTGATATCGTATTCTACGACTAACTCTTTCCCAGCGGAGATTTTGCTCTTGAATGAGGTTGAGAGTTGTTCGAGAACCATTCTCTTCACGGTCTCATCCGCCGCAGCCGCCTCAGCTCTGAACCCCGAAAGGGGACCATATGATTCCAAGGGTCCAATGAGATCCTTATCCTGAGCGGTAAGCAATTGAACTGTGATCTCCTTTATTGACCCTCGTGCCCTTGTCATTAGACTCCTGACTAGCCCCGGAATCCCTTTGGGGCCTTCCAACAACTTGTAGACGGTGTAGGCGTATACCTCGTCATTGTTGTGGCCGTACAGTGAGAGATACCCCTTGGCTATTCCCTGACTCCAGAGATCCTTTACGACCCGACCGGCTATGTTCGGTGCCTCTTCGATGTCTCCATCTTCTTGCCATATGTCTCGTGTTATCATCTTCCTGTTTTCCTCCCCCCCATCTTGTGTTTCCAGAATTCCTCAATGGCTTCCTGATGCGACTCCTTAAAACTCCCTATCTCCTCGATGAATTTTATCATGTCTTCATTCCTGTTTAGGGCCAATGTATATTCCGCCTTGTCTGGAAGCGGCTCTCCTTCAAGAGGGTATATCTCGCTGGTAATATCGAAATGATCTTTCACCAGATCCGCGAGGCCTTGTAGACCCTCCCGATTGCTTGAGAAGAACCTTACGCTCAGTCGCTTGGTCTTGGGGTAGTAACCTATTGACCCGTCTCCGCTCATGAACCCCTTCAAGTAAGCTCGGGCCGCCTCTTTGTCCATGTATTGCGCGGGCACTTCCCAGTACTTGCTTCCGTGCTTGTTGATGTATTTCATGATATCAGCGGCCGCTTCTTTGCTTACCTTACCCATCTCGAAGAAGTGTTTCTTGTCCTTATGTCGATATCTACTAGGGCTCATACCGTACACAACAGACAGACAATCGCTAAAAAGGTCCAACAGTTCATCTGATTTGCTGCCGAACCTCAGTACATATGGTTCTCCTTCGGGATTGCGTTGGATATTCCCGTCACTCTCTATGAGTGACATCAAGATGGCTTTCTCTCGACAAAGCAATCTCCTAGTGTCATTTTCTGTCACTTCTAGCAACATCCCATTTTCCGATTTCAGCAAGACTCGATTATCTTCGATTGAGGCAACACCGGGATACGTTCCTAGACCCTCGCCCTCCTTTCTGAGTTCGACTCCTTCCTCTTTTTGCCAGAGTTCGTAGGAGCCGTATATCATGAAGGGCTCCTGTCCGTATCCGCATACATCCTTTTCTTGGGTCCACTCAGGTGTCCCTTGGTCGAAGCGTTGAGCGACTTGGTCCTCGTGCTTTCCTCCTCCCATCAGATGGTCTTCTCCTCGAACCGGGCCTTTTGCTGCAACAAGTTGTGAAGCGACAACCTACGAACGTCATGCAAGAGGTCATACGGTCTAGCTCCGTTGCAGGCAGGGCAGTTGCAGGGAACATACTCTGTGTCCGGGTAAAGGACGGATCTCGTCTTCTCGCCGAAGAAGATGAATCTCCGCTTCGCGTGGATGTACCATGACAGAGTTGCATACTTCGCTCTCTTCAGCCGTCTGATCCGGTGCGAGAGACCGTAGACCAGCAACTCCGGATCTGCTCCTGCCTTCCTGAGGGCGTACGTGACGGTCGTAATGTATCCGTCCAACAGGTCGAGCTTGGCGAGTTCCCTGACAGGGAGGGCGAACGAATCATACCCGAGTTGGAGCTGCCTCTCGATGCACCACTGGGTCTGTTTGGAAATCGCGCCCTTGACGACACCTAAGACAGGAATCCCAAGATCACGGAACTCGGCCGCATACCTCACAAGTCGGAGGGTCTGCGACCAAGACAGGTAGAGAGGGTCATCGACATATGTGTGATTGTCCGAGACCATGACAACATCCGGCCTGAGGTCACTCACTAGTTTGACATAGTCTGCAGGCTTGAGCTTGTCGACGATCTCGTCGGGCATTATGGTCGAGAGCGCGATCTTTCCATCGTATCCGAGGTAGTCGTGCAGGCCGACCCTAGAGATTTGGTCCAAGAGCCCTTTGGCCGTGAGGATCTCTCCCAGCCTGACGAATATCGCCGGGAAGGAGAAGGAATCCCAGAACCAAGATCTGCGGTCGGTGACGCTGATAATTGGGGTGAACCTCGGGAGGTCCGCCTTCTTGACCTGTCGTGCGTTGACTTCGGGAACCTGCTCCCGCATGGGCCTCTGCTTACCTCCGATCGGGCAGTAGTCCCTAAGCCTGCAGAACTCGTTTGGATAGGTGATCCCGCTAATGGACGTGCCTCGTATGCAGCGGTCAATCAGGCAAATCCTCGTGATGCAGCCAGGGCACAGAACCCGGTAGTATGGGCAAGCTTGACAGCTCACACCACACTTGCCCTTCCTCTCCGATTCCAACGAAGATAACGTTGCTCTTGAGATAAAAAGGGCACACTTCTCCGGCTGTTCACACACCCCGAAAGAGTTATTGATACAGTATGTAGTAAATTATGAGAGATGAAGGCTGCTGACGTCAGGTCGATTATGTCATCTCCCGTCGTCACCATTCTCTTCAACGAGCCCGTGAAGGTGGCTGTCAGCAAGATGGTTGAACATCAAGTAGGAGCAGTAGTCGTCGTTAGTGGTGGGCTTCCCGTTGGAATGGTAACCGAAAGAGATGTGCTCAAGATCGTAGCTGAGGGACGCGACCCGAACAAGATATTGACCTCTGAGGTCATGAGCAAACCGCTAGTCACAATAGGCCCTGATGCTCTAGTCACCCAAGCCATCGCATTGATGAAGGAGAAATCCATTCGTAGGATCCCGATTGTAAAGGAGAACAAGCTGCTCGGCATAGTGACTGAAAAAGAGATAATCCGAAATCTGCTGTAGATCCGCTGCCCACATTTCCTCCGCTCGTGACCCTAGCCGGCCAGAGATCCATTCATACGGCCAGATCAGAGGTTTCTGGTTGTTTCCGCTTACAGGAAGTACATCACAGCGAATGCGGCGAAGGGCACCGTGAAGTTGTCGAATGGCTGCATAGGACCGACGGTCAACAATTCCACTGCCGTACCGACAAGAGATCCGACCAACGCGGTCGTCAGGATGCGACTCAGTGGGATCGCAGCGTAGAAGGTTGATGATATGAACAGGGCCAGCGAGGCACCCAAGAAGCCAGCAAGAAGCATCAACACCGAACCCTCGATCGATTTCTGCGAGAAGGAGTACTTGTGCCTGTTCTCGATGAATGGTGCGAACATCGATGCGGCACCATCACCCCACGCCATTATCATGACCGACGCCATTATCAGATCTCTTCTACTCCATCCCACCAAGATCAGAACTCCTATGGAGATTATGTAGTACAGAGGGCCGTAGGCATGTGCCCCAGCGGTTTCCTTCTCATCAACCATGGCTGTAGAGATGAATGACTTCTTGGCAAATGCCAAGGCCAAACCGACCACTAGCCCTAGGCCGACCGGAATCATGAACGGGTAATACCACTCGGAGGTCAAGGGAAGCACCAACACCGAAGCACCTGCAAAGAGATGTATGATGTGTCTTGTGAAGGTAGACTTGAGTGAAAGCCTCCGCCTGGCGATCTCGGCTCCTATGAGGAGTGCGAGCACGTAGACGTAAACCGCTAGAATGATACCGATCTCACTGAAGTCAAGAACCATCGGCTGGTGCTGCCTCTGATAATCACATAAAAGCCTTGTAATTGTGGTGGCTAGCGATTGCGGCCGCCGGTTTTGGACACCAAAGCCTTTTGAAGAGACGCCTCACGGAAACTCGTGCGATTCGAGGACTCCATCGACACGATCGCTCTCCTAGGCGGAACTGGCAAACTGGGCAGGGGATTGGCTCTGAGATGGTCTGCCAAGAGGGAGGTCATAATCGGCTCGAGGTTCAGACCCAAGGCGGAGGCGGCCGCTGAGGAGGTTCGCCGACTTCTCAAAGGGAAGCAAAGTGCCAGCAACGTGCGAGGTATGTTGAACCGCGAGGCCGCCAAGGAGGCAGATCTTGTGGTCTTCTGTGTGGAGCTCCGTCACGCGCTGAGGCTTGCAGGCCGTATTCGGGGAATCCTGAGGGACAAGCTTGTGTTATCCCCGATAGTATCTATGGGACACAGGGGCAACCTTCGCACCCCGAAGCTGAAGCCTCCGACCAGTGCGGCCGTCAGACTGGCTAGGGCTCTTGGCCAAAGGTCCAACGTTGTGTCCGGTCTTCACACGATACCCGCCTTCATGCTCTATTCTTCTGAGCGACTTCACGACTACTCCGTTGTGATCTACGGGGAACAGCCGGCCAAGGGGATCGTCATGCGTCTGGTCAACGAGATAGAAGGCCTCCACTCGTTGGATGGCGGACCCTTGGAGATGTCATTCCTTTCTGAGAGTGCCACACCCCTCATCCTGAATCTGAACGAGCTCAACGCGGGGCGCATCCGTTCCGTCAGATACTACTGACGTAAGTGCGGGGGACTAGGCGATAACCTTCCTTAATTAGTTGCCGAAAGATCACAACCCAGAATGGGCAGAACCATAAGGTGGGAGAAGGGAGCCGTCGTCACCATCGACCAGACACTTCTTCCCCACCATTTCAAGACCATCAGGTTGCGAACCATGCCGCAGGTTCTAGAGGCTATAAGAACAATGAGGATCAGAGGCGCCCCCATAATTGGGGTGGCATCCGCATACGCGTTAGCTCTGGAAGCTTACAGAGGTAGACACATTCCAAAGGAGCGATTGGTACGACGACTCAGGAAGGCGGGTGACCTACTCCGGTCGAGCAGACCAACCGGGAGGGACATGCACAAGGCTGTCGAGAGAGTTCTTTCTCGAGTCGCAACCGCGAATGGAGACATCGGTCATGTGACCCTTCTTGAAGCTCAAGCCATCGCGGGTGAGTACGAGAGAGCGGAAAGACAGCTAGTGAAGAATGGACAGATCCTAATCGAAGACGGTGATGTGGTGTTGACCCACTGCAACAGCGGCCCGCTCGCGACCGTGGCGTGGGGCACGGGGCTTGGCATACTGCTCCGCGCTTGGAAGTCTGGGAAGAGGATCTCCGTGATTGCCACGGAGACGAGACCGATGCTGCAGGGCGCTAGGCTGACCGCTTGGGAACTCAAACACAATGGAGTTCCCTTCAGGCTGGTAACGGACGACATGGTTGGGTATGTGATGGCGCGTGGCTTGGTTGACAAGGTTCTAGTGGGAGCGGACAGGGTTTGGAGCGATGGCAGTGTCGCCAACAAGATAGGGACGCTGACTATCGCCAGTCTTGCCAAGGAGTACGAAATTCCTTTCTATGTCGCGGTGCCCGTGTCCACGTTCGACTTGGAAAGTACGCCGAGTTACAGCATCGTCGAGATGAGAGATCCCAAGGAGATTCTAGAGATCGGGCGGGAGAGGATTGCCCCGTTAGGAACGAAGTGCTTGAATCCGGCCTTCGACATAACTCCCGCAAATCACATCACAGCCATAGTGACGGAATGCGGGGTACTACACCCTCCTTTCAGACGAAGCATTGGCAGGGTTTTGTCGGGACAGGACCACACCGGCAGCACAGCCTAGTACGAGCACAAACCCTTTAAGCGAGCTCACTGCCCGGCGTGTAACTTGGGAGACAGAATCAGGACTGTAGAGGGATTTCAGGGCGCTGCCTTCGGCCTCGCGGACGGGGTGATATGCATCCTAGGCATGATAGTGGGTGTTGCCGTGGCCACCAGCGACGTGAAGTTCATTCTTATCGCAGTTATCACCGGAGGGCTAGCTGATGCGCTTGGCAACTCGTTTGGATTCTACCTCTCTGAGTTGACCGAGAGAGGAACACAAATCTATCAGAGATCTCAGGGGAGGGATGTCTCCACCCATACTATGAGAGAGGTCCTAGTAAGCGGAATCCTCTCCTTCGCCGCCACTGTGTTCGCGCTCGTCATTCTCCTCACACCCTTCCTGCTGACCGACATGTGGACAGCCCTGGCCTTGTGCTGCGTCGAAGGGATCGTGGTCCTTTTCCTACTTGGCCTATATGTGGGCCAGCTGAGCGGCGAGAACACCATCAAAATGGGAGTGAGATACGTCACCCTTGGCGCGATAGGTGCTGTGCTGTCTTTCGCAGTCGGCGACGTCTTGAAAATCGTGTTGCTCAGTATCTGATGCCGATCACTCGAGTGCCTTGAATTTCCACTCCTTTTCCTGTTCCGACATCTTCTCGACAATAGAGGTAGCCTTGTCACCCCCAATGGCGAGAAACAGCCTTGTGACGTGTTTGCAGAACTTCTTCTCCTTTGACTCCCGGGTCCAATCAGGGCAGTCGTGTGCGATCGTCTTGTGATCCAAGTCAATGACAACCTGATACTCTTTGATCTTGGAGGCGATTCGATGATCGGATTCCTCCAAGATTTGCACCTCCTTGTCTCCTATTGTTCTAGCTCTCTCCAGCCTAGCTCTGTCCGTGAATTTCAGTAAGAGGAACTCGAGCGAACCAGCTTGCTCGGTTGTCGTTCCCGGCGGGAGCTTGTGCATTTTCGCACCAGAGGGTGAACCAGGCGGGTGATCGGTAAGCCACTTCTGCACATGTTTCAGCACCTTGACCTGCGGCTGCGTGATCTCGCCCAACATCTCAAGGATCTGCAGACAATTCTCCACAGCGTAGCCGTGGTAGTGGTTGTTGAAGAAGCCGTAAACATGCTCGCTATTCCTTTCCGCCTCCTTGATCTTTGGGATCCAGGGCTTCAATTCATCCGGTGTGTATCTGTAGTTATACCAAGGATGTCTACCATGTCCATGCCATCTGAAGTACGAGAGATCAGAGGTTACCTTCAGGTCGGGGGGGAGGAGCGGCTCGTCAACTATAGTATAAGACACGTTGTAATTCGAGAGCAACTGCCACGTCTCAGCCCTGAGCCAAGACAGGTGCCGGAACTCAACCGCGAACCTCAGATCCTTTGGGAGTAACCCCAAGAAGGCCTCTAGGGTCTTTGGATCAAACTTGAGACTGGGCGGTAACTGAACTAGAATGCACGCCAGTTTGCCGGAAGAGGATAATGGCTCCATCAACTGAAGGAATCTGTAGAGATCGTCTTCTACCTGCTCCTTAGCCCCCAGCATTTTGTTGTGCGTAATGACTTGAGGCAGCTTGGCAGTGAAAGTGAATTCGGGCGGGCTATAGCGACCCAAACCGATTACTGTCCCCTTCGAAGGGTAGGCGTAGAAGGTCGAGTCTATCTCGACTGTATTGAATATCGTGGAATATCTGGAGAGCTTGCGCTCCTTTCCATCAGCATAGACCGGACCCACCCACTCCTCATAGCTCCACCCTGAGGTTCCCAGCCTCAGATCCTTCATGTACTGACGATCAATCAGGCTTAACTCGTCAGGTGATAAAGGATTTCACATAGCTTGCCTAAGGTGTTCGTCGGAGCTGGTGGGTGGGCATATTTCCGAGGGCCTTGGCGAGGAAATCTGGAGGCCTACGCAAGAGCTTTCAACTTCGTGGAAGTAAATTCCACCTTCTACTCGTTCCCTGACATCCAACTGGTAAGATCATGGAGGAAGAGAGTTCCTGAATCGTTCCAGTTTTCAGTGAGAGGCCACGGTGATCTCACACACCGGTATGAACTCCGGCCTGTCGACGAATCCTTCGATGCCTACTACAAGATGGTCGATATCTGCAACAACCTTGATGCAGAGATCTTGCATCTGTTGACTCCTGCCCGGGTGAGATTAGACGATCAGGGAATCCGTGAGATAGCAGAGTTCTTCTCTTCCATCGACTTGGAGAACCCGAGGCTCGCTTGGGAAATAAGGGGGCAGCGGACACCAGGAGAATGGGAGAAGTTGACCCGCGTAATGCAGGACCGCAACATAGTACACTGTGTCGACCTCTCAGTAGAACACCCAAGGGTTCGGTCCGACATTCTGTATGCACGACTATTCGGAAAGGGGGTTCACAATCTGTACCAGTTTGACGACAGGGAACTCCGTGAGATCAATACCCAAGCCGACAAGCAATCGGGGAGATCCTATCTCATATTCCACGGAGGCAGGATGTACGAGGATGCTGCGAGACTCAAAACGTATCGAGAGACCGGCCAGTTCCCGAGAGCGCGCGGCCCAACTGGTGTGGAGTCGCTGATGAGGATCATGGGAGAGGATGCGGTCTTCCCGGCGACGAAGACGGAACTCACCAGAAAACAAGGGTGGAAGGTTATAGACACGACTTCGGATCAGAGATCTCATGCTTCGTCTCTGCTGGAGCGGCTCCCGGACAGGGAATACTCGGACCTAAACGACGTACGTCAAGGCCTGAGTGAAACAGGGACCGACTGAACTTCACCTTACATGGAAGTGTCGTCATCGATCGCGATCTTGTTCTCCCTGAACCAGGGGTCTCTTCTTCTTGAATACTGTGACCACCTGTCTTGATAGAGAGCATATCGGCATGCGCGAAGACTGAAGTGTCAAAAGTCGAGGTGGTGCGGGAGGTGGGATTTGAACCCACGAACCCCTTCGGGACGAGGGCCTGAGCCTCGCACCTTTGACCTGGCTTGGCGACTCCCGCAGTCTTCACTCCTCCGAGGGCCGGCGTTAATAAAAATTGAAACGAACAAATGGTAGTGTTGTCGAAAATCTCATTGTCGACTGAGCCGATCGTGACGAGAATGATCTAGCGGATTGCGGGACATGAAAGGCGCCGCGGGCAGGAATCTCACAGGACCACAACCCGCTTTGAACCTGCAGCTCCCGGGAGGGAGACCAGATCTCGAGTCTGGCGCGTTGAGCCTGGTTCCGCCACCGCGGCTGTTCGTTCCGAACCGCCGAGGGGTTTTAACCTTACTCTCCGAAATGAATAGCGCGACGGCTGCTGGATCTCATTTGATTGGAGCTAGGAGTTGTACGATCATCGAATCCGACCGCAAAGCCCTCAGGACTGGATCCGCTGGAACCGCGAGCCGCAATCTCCTCGTCCTCCCATGACGGCCGAGATTCACGATTTTGCCCTGTACTAGTCCCAGCATCTCAAGTTCATTCAGGAGCATCGCAACCCTACGATAGGTAAGATCAGGAACTCCCAGTGTGGAGCTGCGCTTCAGGTACTCGGAGTATATCTCGCCGCTCGTTGGGAACCCCTCACCTTGTGATGACGAAACGAGTGCCGCCAACAGGATCTTCGAATGTAAAGGCAGAGACCTGCATGCCTCAAAGACGTGATCGTCCTCGATCTTACGTGTGGCCACTTGAACATCCTCGCTCGTCACGGAGTTCCCACCCCTCCGCTCAGCTATCTCGCCAGCTACCCTGAGAAGATTCAACGCCCTCCTTGCGTCGCCGTGCTCCGACGCCGAGAGTGCTGAGACCAAACTGATCACTGGCGACGGAGCAACACCCTCGTTGAAGGCCATGTTCGCCCTGATCTGCAGAATCTCCCGCAACTGGTCCGCCGTGTATGGTGGAAATATGATCTCCTCCTCGCTTAGGGTGCTCAAGACGCGAGGGTCCAGATACTCCTTGAAGGATAGATCATTCGAGATCACGACAAGCGTCACCTTTGACTCGGGAAGACTTTCATTCACTCTACTCAGCTCATACAGAAGGTCGTCCCCTGCCTCCTTTATCAAGACATCAACCTCATCCAAGATCAAGAGCAGGTTCGTTGGCTGGGACTTCATCCTCACCACCACGCGACTCAGAACCTCACCGGTTGCCAGGCCCGTGAATGGTATTTGCATACCAAGGGCCTCCGCCACCCTGGCCAAGACTCTGTAGCCCGTTCCCTCGAGCCTGCAGTTGGTGTAAGCCTCGACGAATGGGATCCCCCTCTCTTGTGCCTTTGCTTGCATTAGCTTCGCAATCAGCCTCACGCACGCTGTCTTTCCCGTGCCCGTCTTGCCGTACAGTAAAGCGCTCGAAGCCTTACTGCCCCGTAGCATCGGGGCAAGCACCTCTCCTAGGCGCCGGAGCTCGTCCTCCCTGTGTGGTAGCTGAGATGGGATGAAGTCATGTCTCAGGGCGTCCCGATCCTTGAAGATCGTACCCTTCGTCAGGATTGACTCAAGGTACGCATCTATCTCGCCGAGATTGCTGCCTTGGCTCATGATGTCCGTGTCTGCCTCGCTTCATCCAACTCCGAGATAAGACGAGACGTCCGATTTTCTCGACTTATTCGACGAAGACCCTCTAACCCCCTCTCCCGTCGGCTTCCACTCGACGGATGTCTTCTTGACGTGGTGGGTTAGGGTATGTAGTGGTCTCTCCGGATGTCTTCCTAGTCGGCCCCTGACGCTATTGTGTCACGCGCTCGGCTGCGCTACAGCTTACACTACACTTTCATAGGGCCCACGCATAGCGACGGAACTGCAATCGCGCGGTTCCACTGGAAAGAGAGGGGTGGGGGTGGCTGTCCGTTCTCTCATGAGTTAGGTCCATCCGAGCTAGGACGATGATGATTAACTGTGAAAGAGGCTGATGACCCCTGTGTTTCCACTGAACAGCGCAGAATAGCAGGATTTCTGGCACCCTGGCGCGGCGGGCCTAACAGATCGCCGCTTTCTTGGGGCCATTGGTGGAAAAATCGTGAAGTTTGGCTAATGAGCCCCAATAACGGTGAACTTCACCTTCAGTGGAAATCAGGGGGTGAGGAACTCGTTATATGAGAAACTGGAAGCCTTCGTTAGCGAATGAAGAAGGGTCGCTTCACGGCTGAGCTCACTGAGGATGATGGCTCGAAGGTCAAGGTAACCGTTGACGCCAAGGATCCAGAGGTGTCGCTCGGGAGGTTCCTGACAGTGATGAAGGAGCTGGGGGCCGCGAACGGATCCACCGACGAATCCGGGAGGCTTCCCCAGATTGAACCACCTGCGGTCGCGGAGAACGCCTTGGTGACCCGAAGGGCAGAGGATGAGCTCAGCTCCATGATGGTTCAGGGGGCTGCCCAAGACCCCGTGGCCTCTTGGGAAGGTGACTCGGGCCAGACGGACGGTGATACAAGATCGAAGATGAATAATGTCATGGTCCTCATGCGTTCCCTCCCTCGGAGTTGGTTCACGAGCAAGGATGTGAGGAGATTCTATGAGGAACGCTTCGGGGTCCGCGCGAATCTGACTGTTGTTTCGATGTACTTGGGAAGATTGGCAACACGCGGCTCATTAACAAGGGCCAAGTCCGGTAGATCGTTCAAATACAAGCTCGCGGAATCCGAGCGCTAGGGCTCCTGCACGACCGAGTACACGAACACCTTTCCATCTTGGTGCCTCGTGATCCTACCGCGCGCGGCCATGCTCTTCAGCGTTCTGCTCAGGTGCTCTCGCGTCTTCCCCAGTTTCTCCGCTATCGCTCTTGGTGTGGCTGGGCCACCGTTTCTCAAGATCTGCAGTATCTCATCCTCGAGTTCAGGACTTGGGGACCAGTGTACATCCTCACGAGATGCGCCCGGCGTTTCGATTTCATCTTGCCCCAAGGTATTGACCAGCTCCATGAGTCCCTGCGCCAGCTTTGCGTCGGCGGCCTCCACACGCGCTAGGCGCCCTTCTAGAGCCTCTGCTCGCTGCTTGGATTCTTCGTCGCGCTCCTGCAACCGCTTGAACTCTTCCTCTACTTGGGATAGTCGGTCCTCCAATTCCTTCTCCCTCTTCTTGTCCCACCCGAAGATCCTAGCGAGCAAGTTGCCTGCCTCCCAGGGCCTTGAGCACATCGATCTTTGTTATTATCCCGAGGATCTTGCCCTCTTCCTTGACCAATACCCCCTTGTGCCCTCCCGCCAGCAACTCTAGGATCTCGACCAGTGGTGCCTCTGGCCTCACGGCAGGGAAGTATCCGCTGATCACCTCTGTTATGGGCTTCTTGTAGAACTTCCCCGGGCTGTCCAACTGTAAGCCAAGGAGTGCGACTAGGTGATCCTCCTCAACACATCCAACGGTTTCATTACCCTTCATGACGGGGAGTTGTGAGATGTCGTAAGTGGTCATCAATTTGATGGCCTTGGCAACCGTGTCGTCGTAACGTACTGAGACGACGTCGGTTGTCATCACATTCTTTGCGCATGGATCTGAAGACCCTGTGTGTTCAAAGGCGCCGACGATCTTCCGGAGAGTTGACATCTTAGGATCGACGGACCCATTCTCTATCTTCGCGATTAGGCCTTGGCTCACGCCAACCTTGGATGCGAGTTGTCTTTGGGTCATGCCCGCCTTCTTCCTATACTGTCTGATCTCTGCTCCTGTTGGAATTCGCCACACGGCCTTGGTCGTGTGATATCATGATATTAGTCTTGCCGGTGTTGTGTCACAGCCGTTTGGCCGTCATCTCCTTGATGGCCCTCGCTATGATAGATTCGGATTTCCGCAAAACAGCCTGTATATCTGTCGTTTCCCTCAGATCTTGGGCTTCCCCGAGTTCATGCAGGAGGTTACCTACGATCGTGATATTGTCGATATCACGTTGGTTGATTACGCCCTCATATACGAGCAAGGTGAGGGTGTAAAGGGACTGCTCGATGTTCCGTCGGGCTTGTGTCAGGCTTCTGAAGAACGCACCCTTTGTGACTCTCTTACCCGAGAGCCTGTACGCATCCGACCCAGACGTTACATGATCTCCTTGGACATACGACAACACGGCGGAAAGCTGCGTCTTGGTCAGACTCGAATTCTTCGTCAGGAATGTTCTGATGGCATTTTCCTTGGGAATTCTAGATCTTTCCGGCTGCGTCATGGGTCTCGTAATACAAAGTCGTATATCTAAATGAATTCGCCCGTCAGGTGCCTCCGTCAGATCCTAGGGTTGAGTTTTCGGGCCTTGCACGGGTGCTTTCTGCAGATTTTCTTACCGGGTGCCCAAGCCGGTCCTGGTGAAAGATGAAGTGAGCTGGAAAACTTTAAGGCAAGTGAGTCCTTCCTCGCGTCGGAATGGGACGTAAGAGAAGGAAGGAACAGAAGGTCATCCACAAGAGACTCCCGTCCATATTCAACTGTCCGAACTGTGGGATGAACTCAGTTTCAGTCGAGATCGATAGTCAGACGAGGAAGGCCACGGTCAAGTGTGGTTCTTGTGGCAGGTCAGGCGAGTATGTACTGAAGACTCTTCAGAAGAAGATAGATGCATACAACATGTTCATAGACCAATTCTTCGAAGAGGCGGGAGCCGCCGAGGAGGCGGGTCCTTCCACGGAGGCAGTCCCATCGTGACTTCTCCAGACGAGATAGTCAAGGTCGGACGGATCGAGCGGCTCATCTATGATCGTCTCCGTCGAGATGGCTACCTGTACTTCATCTTGATCGACCCAGAGAAGCCCGGCGATCTGAAGACACTTGCACGCGCGGCTGAAGAGGAAGGAGCCTCTGGCTTCCTTGTGGGTGGGAGCACCGCGCAGATGACCTCAGACTACGAAGCCACAATTTCCGACTTGAAGAAAAATGGGACTCTTCCTGTCCTGATATTTCCAAGTGGGACGTCGTCAGTCGCAAAGGGCAGCGATGCGATTTGGTTCATGAGCCTGCTGAACTCAGATGATCCTCATTACATAATCGGCGCGCAAATGCTCGGGATAAGTGGGATCAGGCGTCTGGGACTTGAAGCAATCCCCATGGGCTACATAGTTGTCGGTTACGGCGGAACAGCCGGCTTCGTCGGACGGGCAAGGGTGATACCCTACGAACGACCGGAGGTAGCCTGTGGGTATGCTGCAGCAGCGGAAGCCTTGGGGATTCGTTTCATCTATCTTGAGGGTGGGTCGGGCGCGCCCAAGCACGTACCACCAGAGTTCGTGGCTGCTGTCAGACGCGCAGTACACATTCCGCTACTTGTAGGTGGCGGGATAACTACTGGCGATGCAGCCGCAGAACTAGTGAAAGCGGGTGCAGATGGCATAGTGACGGGGACCGTTCTTGAAGGAGAACCCCAGATTCGTGAGAAAATAAGGGAGATAGTCGCCGGCTGCAAGAAGGCAGTGCACTCGCGTCAACCCAAAGTCTAATAGTGCGTGCCTACATGTCCGGTTCGAACTTGGGGCAGCCGTTGGACGTCTACCAGAAGGATCTTCTCGACGAAACCAGCAGGCTGTACAGTCTCGCTGCTCGCGCTAGGCGGAACTCTCTAGATTCCACTCCGAACGTCGACTCGAAACTCGTCTTCTCGCATGGTCAGACCATCGAACACCTCATAGGGCTGGCTGGGCTGGCTGAACGCTTCGAAGATTGGGCAGGGCAGCTTCCCTATACCCAGGTTCCGTTCAAGATAGCTGAGGACGTGATTTACGGGCGGTTCGGATCCTTTGAGCAGGACGCGCTCGCCCTTCTCGCCATCAAGGCAGGAGTTGCATGCATTACTCCTCCTGGTACGACGGCCGCGCCGATTGAGGGGATAGCCGGAGCAAAGATCAACCGGAACTATGACAGATCGCAGTACCTAGCCATCTACTTTGCGGGCCCGATGAGATCAGCAGGAGGAACCGAACAGGCCCTGTCCATTTTGATCGGGGATTTTGTCAAGTCATTGTTACATCTCTCGAAGTACATACCCACTAAGGAGGAGATCGCGCGTTTCATCGAGGAGTTCAGACTCTACGAGCGTAGGGTTTCGAGATTCCAGTACAGAGTCTCGGAAGATCAAATCATGTTCGCGCTTGAGAGGATGCCCATAGAGGTGACAGGGGTTGGCACGGACCCAGTCGAGGTCGTTGCCTACAGGGGCCTCCCGAGGATCCCCACGAACTACGTTCGTGGTGGTGCGTTGCGTGTTCTGATCGACGGGTTCATCGGCAGGAGCGGTAAGGTCATGAAGTTCGTCAAGGAACTGAATCTGTCCGGCTGGGAGTGGCTTGAGTCACTGAACGTTTCACAACGAGAGTCAACCTACATGGATGAGGTGCTGGTCGGAAGGCCCGCCGTCTCGTCCTCCGACAGGTTCGGTGGCCTAAGGATCAGATACGGACGGGCGAGAAACACAGGACTCGCCTCGGTCGGCGTGCATCCAGCCACAATGGTCAGTCTCGATTCCTTCTTGGCGGTGGGGTCACAGCTGCGAATCGATAGACCTGGTAAGTCGAGCACGATACTACCTGTGGACTCGATCGAGCCACCGGTAGTCAGACTGGAGGATGGCTCCGTTGTCAGGTTGGACACAACCGCAAAAGCACAGAACCTTGTTGGCTCGATTTCTGAGATTTTGTTCCTCGGGGATGTGTTGGTATCCCCGGGAGACTACATCGAGACCAACCATACGTTGGACAAGCCGGGGTTTGTTGAGGAGTGGTGGGCATCTGAACTAAGAGAAGTTGTTTCCAGCGATTCCGGGGGGATAGAGGCCTGCTCACAGAAAGTCGAGATCCCACCGGAGAGACTTCGGCTCTTGGTGGAGAAACCGCTGGAATTAAGGCCTGATTTCAAAGAAGCCTCCAGAATATCGGGCCGCCTGAATATTCCGCTGCACCCGGCCTTTGCCCACCTCTGGGAGAGATGCAGCGGGTCCGAGGTCTTTGATCTTCTGCTCTACCTGAAGAAGGAAGCCGTCAAGCAGGAGGGCAAGATAGTACTACCGCGTAACGACAAGATCGAATCATCCCTGGACAAGGCATTGGTCACCAGAAGAGTAGACGGCGACAGGATGGTGTTGGATGAAGATGCACTACAACTCGTCGTTGCCCTTTCAACCTCTGAGAGCATTGCACTACCTCAACCCGAGGAGAATGGGCTGGATTACATCAGCAGAATAACACGTTTACCGCTGAAGGAAAGATCTGGAAGTTTCATATCCGCTAGAGTCGGAAGACCGGAGGCCGCCAAACCCAGACGCATGAAGCCACCAGTGCAGGTTCTGTTTCCGGTTGGGAATGCCGGGGGCGCAGCTCGGGATGTGATAGCAGCTGGGAGCAAAGGACCAGCTAAGATCGAGATTGCCGACAGGAGATGTGTGGACTGTGGCTCACCTTCGTCTTACCCCAGATGCCCGAAATGCGGTGGTGAGACACGTGCACAGAGTGTCTGTCCGCGGTGCGGAGCACGGATCGAGAATTCAACATGTAGCAAGTGCGGCGAGAAGGCGAAGCCCTACTCAACAAGAGAGTTCAATGTCAACGATGAGATAAGACGGGCACAGCAGAAACTGGGCCTCAGATCATTGCCAGAGCACGTCAAGGGTGTCAAGTCGCTGTTCAACGACTGGAGGATACCCGAAGCGCTGGAAAAGGGGTTACTACGTGCGATTCACAAGTTATCTGTCTACAAGGACGGGACTTGCAGGTTCGATGCCTCGAACGTTGTACTCACATCTTTCAAACCTTCGGAAATCGGCACCCCTATACCGCAGCTCATGGCCATGGGTTATGAGAAAGATGTTGACGGACGTCCTCTTTCTTCGCCTGATCAACTCGTGCCGCTTAAGATCCAAGATGTCATAGTACCCAAGAGCTCTCTCCCCTTCCTGCTGAACTTGGCATCCTTCTTGGATAAACTACTCGCGACGTACGGTTGCGAACCCTACTACAATGTGAGGGATCGAACGGACCTAATCGGCAAGCACATTATCTCAATCTCTCCTCACACTGTAGGCGGGATTGTCGGGAGGATAATAGGAATTACAGAGGCAGACGTGCTCTATGCACACCCATACTATCATCAGGCTAAGAGGAGAGACTGTGACGGAGACGCCGACTCCTTCACGCTCGCGCTCGACGTGTTCCTCAACTTGAACAAAGCGTTCATGCCAGAACGACCTGGAGGGAAGATGGATTCGCCTCTGGTAGTGTTTCCGTTTGTGAACCCCAAGGAGATCGATGATCAGGTGTACAACATGGAGGACGAGCGATTCCTCCCTGCAAGCTTCTACAGGCTGGCTGACACGAAATGTGATCCTGCTGCACTACATGGAGTGCTGAATCTCGTGGGGTCTTCCATTCCTCTGAGTATATCATCCACTCACTCGACGGACACTTTCGATTCCGGACCCAAGATGTCACGCTATAGGTCGATAGACAACACGACGGACAAACTCATGGCGCAGATTTCTGTCTTGGAGAAACTTCCCGCGGTGGACAAGACCAAGGTTCTTCAACACATACTGGATACTCACCTGATGAGAGACTTCTCCGGAAATGTCAAGGCGCTGTACACCACCGGATTCAGGTGCGCGAAGTGTGGGATGAAATTCAGGAGGCCCCCGATATCCGGACGATGTAGTGGATGTGGTTCTGTAATTCAGCCCAATGTATACATGGCCAACGTCATCAAATACTACGAACTAATCAAATACATAGCTAGGAACTTCCAGCTTGAGCCATATTTCGTGGAGTCGATAAGGGCATTGAGTGAAGAAGCGAAGCACATACCTAGCGCGGCTTCGAAAGCTGCATCAGTTGATACAAGATCCTCCTCTCTCACGAGATTCATGGACTCCGATTCCGCGTGATCTTGCGCGTCGTCGATCGGACGCGGACTACACGAGAGCCACACTCTGGGCATTGTGTTAGGGGTCGGGCGAACACCTTGCCACAAACGGAACAGCGATAGCGATATGTGATCTCCTTGGTAATTCCCTGGTGGGTCAACCCCCCGTAGTCTATTCCGATGCTGGACAACAGATTCTGCAGGGCGTAGTCATCTGTCAAGACTTTGACCCTCTTCCTCCTCTGTCTCAAACTAACAGCCGCTGCCGCGACCTCCAAGTCGGCATCTGACAACTTCTCGGACTCCCCGATCCTTGAGGCTCGCTCACGAACGGACATCATGTCATTCTCTTTCACCTCGATCTTCCTGACCCTTCGTGCTTCTAAGTAGGCCAGAGCCCTGCTCGCGGTCTGAGGAGTCCCCTTCAGCTCCCCCAAAACGCCCTCTGTGACGTAGATTTCCTGGGCCTCAGCTGGAATTACCCCTGCGATAAAGGCCCGTGCGTCTAAGATGTAACTCGTAAGCGCCCGGGTCATTCGCTCATGACCCTTTGGATTCGCCTCATCAGGTATTCCTTTGTGAACCTGATCATGTTCACGATCTCTTTGCCCTTTGTGACCGTCATGATCTCATCATCTTCCACTTGATGTTCGACGAACCCATCAAGGACGAGAACTGGTTTCTCCTTCCCTCCAATCTTCCTAACAGATATCCTCCTGTCCTCGTGAACTACGATTGGTGGCCACAGTCGCCTTGCGGAAATCGGACACACGACCAGACCGGGCAGACTGTCATCCAGCGAAGGACCTCCAGACGCTAAGCAGAATGCAGTAGAGCCAAGGGGGGTTGAAATCATGACGCCGCTAGACACTATATCCATCTGGCCGAGCCCCTCTATGTCGACCTGCAGAGACAGGACGCCCTTCCAGGTTCTCGTAGCGAATAGGGCCTCGTTCAGGGCGCTACCAGTCCAGCCAGCGCTCGTTCGGACGAGCAGTTTGCGGACGCGTTCGAGTGTGTAATTCCCAGCTAGGATGTCTTGGAGTCTCTCTGGCAGCTCGGGCAGCCGGACCTCCGCCAGGAATGCCTTGTTACCCATGCTCACATGGAGAACAGGAGTCGAGGGATTGAGTAACCCAGAGATCGCATAGAATAGGGTCCCGTCTCCACCTGCCGCGATCATCAAGTTACAGTCAAACTTGGGCGGAACTGACAGAGGATAGAACAGATGATACTCTATCTCCGAGCCCTTCAGGACCTTCTCTATATCCGCTTTCTTGATCTTGGCTTCGACCTCGGGATCTTTGGACACCACACACACCTTTCTGTAATGCTGCATCCAGTGACCGGAGAGATTGCTCACTTTTTAAGCAATGATGCTGCGCGGCTGGACCGTTATCGACCCCCCGTCATTGGGGCCGGTCGCAGGGATCTCACGGTCGTTCGACCCCACGCCGCGAGATCCCACGCATTCTACTTGTAGTATTGGTTTGTCCTGTAGGCAAACGGCTGTGCGAACCTATCGGCCCTGAGATCCTTGGCGATCTCGTTCCAGTCGATTGCTTTCTTGGCCCTTTTCTTCCACACTTGCATTCTACATATCACCAGAGGATGATGAGTTGGTGCACATACTTAATGGAGACTCACGAATCAACATCTCGTTTCATAATCACTGGAGCATGATAACGATCTGTGCTCACGCGTTGTGAGTCTTGCTTAAGTCAGTGCCACGGCAACATGGGGTCAGAAGCAAAATGGTCGAGAGCATGAGGGTTGAACGAGGGAAGATTGCTGAGGTCGATGTTGTGGAAGGAGATCTGACTCTGGAGGCCGGCTCTAGGATCGGTCCGAAATCTCAGGGCAAGGTTGTGGTGAAAGGAACCACGATATGCGAGGGAGATTGTGAGGTGTTGTCTGGGTTAGAAACCGAGGGCATCGAGGGAGAAAGGAGAGGGAAAGTCAGTGTCCGCGGTGATCTGCTCGTCCGGAATTCGGTTAAGCTGGACGAGGGAGAATTAGTTGTCGATGGTTTGGTCAACGCGAGAGACATTGATGTTGGGAGGAGGCTCTCAATCGCCAAGGATCTACATTGTGCGGTCGTAGACGTTGGTGGAAGCCTAGACATCGGGGGGGATGCGGAGACGGAGAAAGTTAGTGTTGGGGGCTCTGTCTCTGTGCAAGGCCGTCTCAAGGCGAGAAAGCTAGATGTTGGGGGTTCGGTCAAAATCAAGGGGTTCGTGGATCTCGATAGACTCGACGTCGGAGGGGTAGCAAACGTTGGGGGAGGAAGAATAGATGATGTGTCGGTGGGCGGGACATTTGAATCCTCCGGAAAGCTCGGCTTCAAGAAGCTTGATGTCGGAGGAATCGCCAAGATAGCAGAAGGAGAAGGCCAGGGTAAGATCAATGTCGGCGGAGTCTTTAGTGTGGGAGGCAGCTTGGAGTTTGATGTGTTGGACGTCGGAGGAAAGGTCGACATCAGGGGATCCATCAAAGGCAGAGGTGTGAATGTCGGGGGTCAAATGGACGCAGGTGAGAACGCGACGATAAAGGAGTGGCTGAAGGTCGGAGGATATGCAAAGGTGGGAGGTGAGCTGAATGCGGGGAGCGTAGAAGTCGGAGGCTCCTTGGCTGCAAAGGTCTGTCTGGCTGAGGGCGTCACCGTAGGCGGGGAGATCAGGACGGAAAAGGGAACGAAGGCCAAGAGGTTTGAGATTGGCAGAGGAGGAAAGGTCAAAGGGTCCATTGTTGCTGATGAAGCGAAGATTGGCAGAGGTGCAGAGGTGGAGGATGTCTATGCTGGTAAGCTCGAGATGGAAGAGGACTCGTCCGCCAACAACGTCTATGTAAGGGAAGCGAGGTTGGGATCCGACTCTAAGATCTTGGGCGAGCTGCTGTACACCGGAACCTTTGAACTTGGAGAAAATGCTATGGTGCGATCCGGACCAACAAAAGCAGAAAAGCTGCCGAGTCCTCCCATCTAGGGAGTCACTTCGGCGATTCGGGGTATGAGCAAATCAAAGAGATCTCGGGTGGAGATATACGCGGACGTGCTCAGAGCTCTCAGAACGGTCGACGGAGGGTGCCGGATAACTAGGCTATCTTACGGAACCAACATGCCGTTGGACAGGATGAATGACTTAGTTGAGGAGTTGATTTCCTTCGGGCTAATCGCTAAGAGGCCAGACGATCCAAGATTCTACGTGATCACAGCAAGAGGAATAGACTTCTTGGATGCGTTCAAGAAGCTCTTCCTGTTCCTTGAATAAGTAGCTTAGTGCCATCCCAGCAACTACGGCAACCGAGACTACTGGGGTTGGGTTAATATTCGGGTCCAAAGATGCTTTGAGGGCAACAGGCGAGCATTGGAATGAGCAAAATCACTGAGCTCGGTGGGATCAAGGAAGGATCCTGGCTGATGATAGACGGCGAACCGTGCCAAGCTGTTGAAGTGACGCACTCGAAACCTGGAAAACATGGAAGTGCCAAGGCACGAATTGTCGGAATCGGACTCTTCGACGGATCAAAGCACACAATACTGAACCCGGTTTCGGCAAACGTTGAGGTTCCTCTGATCGAGAAGAAGACCGCGCAGGTGCTTTCAGTCACAGGCAACATGGTACAGCTGATGGATATGCAGAGCTATGAGACGATGGAGTTCCCGCTGCCAAGTGGAGAAATAGCGTCTCAGATCAAAGCCGGAGTCACCGTAGAATACTGGTTCGCAATGGGAAAGTACAAGATAATGCGAGTCAAGAGCGAGTGAATTGCCACTAGTTGGGGGCTCCACGCTTTTCGCGTGGAGCGAGGGGTATTCTCCAAGTATGTTCCGCGTGTTAGAACAAAGAGGAGATTTGCTGTGGGAGATAGTGGATGATTCAAAGCTTCGTGTTACCGATGAGGTGATTTCGAAGCTCAGCGGGTTACACAAAGACAAGGGGATGAGGTTCTCGGTTCATACCCCTTTCATGGATGAGGACATCCTCGCCGCCGACCATGCGAAAAGAGACGAGAGCATCTCCGATGTTCGTCGTTCGATTGAACTAGCCCACAAGTACGGCGCCGAATATGCAGTCATTCACGCTGGGTACAAGAATGAAGTAATCTCTCAGGGAGAGGTCGTGGAGATTTGGAGTGGGCTGCTCGACTTCTGTGAGGAGATGGGCATCGTAGGCGTCATCGAAAATCTAACCCACAGATCTGTGTTCTCCAGCCCCCAAGACCTGTACAGTTTCAAGAAGGCCCTCAAGAAGCCCAGCTTCGTGCTTGACTTGGGACATGCCAACGTTGAGGGTAACTTGGGGTCGTTCATCGATGCGATGAGAGAATTTTCCTACTTCCACATTCACGACAACGCCGGCGATAACGACAGCCATCTCAGGCTGGGCAGGGGAAACATCAACTGGGATCGCTTCTTCTCGAAAGTCGTTCAGCTGAAGATGGAGGCCCCCCTCATGATTGAAAACATGACGGTAGAGGACTTGGACGAGAGTATGCGGTTCGCACTTAAAAGGCTCACTTGAAAGGTCCTTGTCATGCGCGATGAACTGTCGGAAAAAGTAGTGGACTACACTACAGCAGAGATCAACGACGTGTACGATTTGGTTGAGAGACTATCCAAGTCCGGAGGGTTTCAGGCGAGGGAGGTAGGAAGGGGCCTAGACCTTTTCGCTAAGATGGTCGAGGACAAGGACTGCACCAGGTTCCTATCCTTCACGGCCAACGTGGTGTCTACTGGCCTGAGAGGCGTTCTGGCCGAGGTGATAAGAGACAAGATGGTAGACGTCGTCATCACGACAGGAGGAACCGCAGATCATGACATTGCGCGCGCTCAAGGCGGCCAATACTACTACGACCAGTTCTTCGCCGATGATGCTGAGCTGCGCAAGAAGAAGATACACAGGTTGGGTAACGTGATGATACCACTGAAGTCATATGGCCCACCTGTTGAGAGCTTTGTCAGCAATATTGTAGCTGAGCTGGGAGGCAGTCCGTTCATGTCGCCATCGGAGATACTGGCAATCGCAGGGAAGCATATCACAGACAAGAACTCAATACTCAAGGCAGCTTACGAAGCCAAGGTTCCGATCGTCTCGCCCGGCCTGGCCGATTCGGCTTTCGGGACAGATCTCTGGTACTCATACCAACGTGGAGAGTTCAAACTGGACACCCTGAAAGACATGACCCTGATGTCGAACAAGGTGTTCGAGAAGAAGAGAACCGGGGCCATCATTCTCGGGGGAGGGATAAGCAAGCATCACACCATATGGTGGAATCAGTTCAAGGAAGGGTTGGAGTATGTGTTGGCGATAACCACTGGCACGGAGTTCGACGGATCGCTGACGGGAGCCAGGATAAGCGAGGCCATAACGTGGGGGAAAGTGAAACCAGACGCACTGCAGGCTACGATAATGGGCGATGTAACTATAATCTTCCCGCTGATACTGACGGCGTATCGCCAGTCGAGGAATAGGGCGAAATGAGCCTAAGGTAAATCGCTGAGCTTCATTTCGTCCAGAACCTTGTTGATCTGATCCTTGTAGAGGTGATCGCTCACTTTGACCTCGATTTTGCTGAACCCACCGATCTTGAAGAGTTTCTTCTTTATCGAGCTGCCTATCATGAGTGCCATCGGGGGCGGGCACATGGGCATGGTGAGATGGTAAGTAACGCGGGCTTCTCCATCCTTGACAGATATCTCGTCGACAAGTCCCATGTCTACTATGGAGACTCCGATTTCTGGATCCGTGACTTCTTTCAGTTCCTCGTAGATCTGTCGTTCCTTTTCATTCAGAGTTTCTGGATCTACTGGCATCGAACCACATCCCTTGCCCCGACCCACATAAGTCTATCACGTCGGTTCGCCGAACGCACCGTCCTATTTCTCCGCTCTAGTACTCTTCGCACAATCTCTGGTAGAAGCTCTTGCTGTGACCACATGACGGACAAGTCTCCGGTGGAGTCTTGCCTATGTGCACGTACCCACACTTCCTGCACACCCAGACGATCTGTTCGTCCCTGTTGAAGAACTTGCCCGTCTCGACGAGCTTCAACAACTTGGTGTACCGCTCTTCATGGTGTTTCTCCACTGACGAGATCGCACGCAGTTGCTTGGCTATGTCGGGGTAACCTTCCTTTTCTGCGACGGCAGCAAACTCTGGGTACATTACTGTGTTCTCATGGTGCTCGCCGCCAATTGCCGCCTTGAGGTTGTCAACTGTTTGGCCCAAGACAAGGGGGGCTAGGGCTTTCACCTCCAGCTCGACCTTGTCCTTTCTCAGACTCTGTATGTCCTTGAACAGCGTGTCCGCGTGCTCAGTTTCGTTTGCGGCAGTCAGTTCAAAGATCTCTGCTATCTGTTCATAACCTTCCTTTCTGGCTTTGCTGGCATAGAAAGTGTATCGGTTCCTAGCTTGGCTCTCCCCTATGAATGCCTTGATCAGGTTCTCTAGGGTTTGCATATAGTATTTCGCCATCTGCTGTTTCATAACCTTTTTGTTCGCTCTATGGCTCGGGATTTGGTTGGTGCGGGAGGTGGGATTTGAACCCACGAACCCCTTCGGGACGGGGTCCTAAGCCCCGCGCCTTTGACCAGGCTTGGCGACTCCCGCGACGCGAGCTTCCGCACTCCCCTTCTTTTTATCTGTGTTTGTCGCTATGCCCTCTGAGACTCGAAACCCTATAACCGAAACAAGAACTCGATTCTCAAGACAGGTGGTCGTGAATGAAAGTCAAGAGAGAGACGTGGATAAACCCCTCGAAGCTAACCTATGCGGTCTTCGGAGAGGCCGGATACATTTCAGCGACAGAGCCGAGGATGATTCGACAGTGGGGTGAGGAGAACAAGAGCGATCGTGCGGACACAAGCTTCACCGAGGTATCAGAAGACAATGGTAGAACTTGGGGACATAGAAAGGTTCTGTCCGTCACTCACAAGGAAGGAGGTTTCACTTTCCTAGGAGGACGCGGGGGAGGAATTCCCTTCGTGGATCTTGACAACGGTGTGACTATTCTCTTTTCACTAGAGGTCGTCCTTGAGGGAGACGACGTAGTCAGCGGACTGAAGAGAAGAAGGATATTCTACTCAACAAGCAAGGACGGCGGCAGAAACTTCTCCTCGCCCAAAGAACTCGTGGAGCAAGGAGAGGGATATGACGTCTTCCACTACATGAAAGGTGTGTACTATGGCCTGAACTCCGCGAGCCTCGGAGGAAAGCCCATCAAGATCTCTCGCGATGAAATCCTATTGCCGGTATATGTAGCTCCTCTCGATGAGAACGCCAAGCTCTACAATCCATTAGGAGGGTACACCTTCACTTACGCTGGTTTTCTGATTGGAAGATGGAAAGAAGATCTTTCAGATCTAGTATGGAAAAGCACTCAATTGGTGAAGATAGATCCGAAATCATCCATTCGCGGGTTCAGTGAAAACACGGTGGCTAAGCTCAACGGCGAGCGGATTTTGTCGATTCTGCGTGGCTCCAACTCTTACAAATGGTTCACCCTCTCCCATGACAATGGTCTCACTTGGGATGAAGTCAAGCCTCTCCGGTTTGATGATGGCAGAGAGCTCTTCTCCCCAGCAAGCTACTCTCTGTTGATCAGGCATTCGGCCGGCAGACTGTACTGGATAGCGAACGTTGTTTCGACCCATCCGAAGGGTAACTCGCCGCGTTACCCGCTGTGCATTGCTGAGATCGACGAGGATGGCGTAACCATCAAGAAGGGGACCTTGTTCAATATTGATGCAAAGGCAGAAGGAGAGTGCGAAGCCCTGCAGCTTTCCAACTTCGGCTTGTACGAGGACAGAGAGACGCATGAGATTGTGTTGACCTACCCACGTCTCTTTGCCAGAGATGACAAGGACTGGACGGCTCCCTGCATGCTGTACCGAGTATCCGTCGAACTGTAGATTCTACGGAAAGGAATTTGATTCTTTACACGATTACCGGCGTTGCTACGAGGACTTCCTCTCAGGGGGAACGAAGTTGTGGGCTGCGGAGCACTGTTCCCAAGCTTTTAACTGGAGTGGGGCCCAGAACTCCGCAAACAGAAGTGGCGCAGATGCCCAGTCAGATTGTTGACATGAACACTCACTTCGGCGTCTATCCCCGCATGAAAGCTGACATTAGCCTCGAGATACTCGAAAGGTTGATCGAGCAGAACGGTGTCACCAGGGCGGTGACACTTTCCCTGAAGGGCGTTCTCTACGATTATGTCGAAGGTAACGCGGAGACGCTCAGGAAATGCAGTGAGAGTAGGAAGCTCGTCCCTGCAGCCACACTAGATCCAAGGAAATGCACGGATGCCGTTGCGGACGTGAGTGCCCTAGTCAGCCGAGGCTTCAAGGTGCTGAGGCTCTTTCCTGACCTTCAGGAATGGCCCTTACGATTCGCGCCAGTCAGATCTATCGTCCATGAACTCCATCGCGTGCACATCCCTCTGATGGTCAACGCGTTGACCTACGGCGTTGCGACTGAGCTGACCGATCTGGTTGGTGAACATGCGTTCCCTGTGATACTGTCCGGAATAGGTTACTGGGTGTTGAGTGAGGTCATCGTCCTCATGAAAGATAACAAGAACACCTTCGTTGAGACAAGCTATCTGGATTCTCCAGACGCCATCGAGGTCTTGGTCCGTGAGGTCGGAGCTGACAGGATACTTTTTGGTTCTAACACACCAATGACCTACTTCAGGGGGCCCTACCTGTCGGTGGCCAAGGCAGACATCTCAGACCACGAGAAAGAGATGATATTTCATCTCAACGCCGAGAAGATACTAGGAGAGGTTGGCGAATGAAGATTATCGATGTTCACGCACACTGCGGGGAGTGGTTCTTCCCCATATACATGAACGAGGCGCGGCGCATCATTGGTTTGATGGATAAGTACGGCGTTGAGAAGGCCGTGTTTTCGTCCAGCTTGGCGGTCTTCTATGACATGGTCGAGGGGAACGCTCAACTTAACGAGTTCTTGTCTGGATCTCCGAGATTCTACGGGTATGCAATATTGAACCCGAACTACATGGATCTTTCAGTCGAGCAGATTGAGAAGTACCTAGGGGTACAGAAGTTCCTAGGAGTGAAGATCCACCCGGACTACTCCAGAAAGTCCGTCTCATGTCACGAGAGCGTAGAGTTGCTGGAGAAAGCTAGGAAATTGAAGAAGGTAGTTTTATTGCACACTTGGGGTGATGAGCAGATACGCGCGACATCAATAGTAGCAGACACATTTCCTGACATGACAGTCATAATGGGTCACATGGGAGGAGACGGAAAAGAAGGTGCTGGCTGGAAGGCTGGAATAGCAGCTGCCAAAGGCAGACCGAATTTGTATCTTGAGATCTGTGGCAGCGTGTTGCACCGCGACAGGATAAAGGAGGCAGTAGAAGCCGTTGGAGACGATCGCATACTCTACGGTAGTGACATGACGCTCCTCAATCCGTCGATAGCAGTCGGGATGGTGGAGGAAGCGGACATATCTCAGTCATCCAAGGAGAACATATTCCACAGGAACGCTGAGAGAATACTCCACTTGTGACTGCCAAACAGTGTGCATCAACCATAAAAGGTAAGGCGCCCCATTCACTTCAGCGAAGATGTCTAAGCTTGCGATCGAGGGAGGCAAACCTGTGAGGAAGCGCCCGTTCCCAACCGTTGGGGACAAATCAGGAAGGACCCTAGGGAAGGAGGAGGCCAAGGCCGCCAGCGAGGTGATAATGTCGGGTCGTCTCTTCCTGTACGGAGGAACCAAGGTCCGCAAGTTCGAGAAAGAGTTCGCGAGGCGGATGGGAGTCAATCATGGGATAGCATCTACATCCGGTACGGCAGCGATTCATGTGGCACTCGGAGCGCTTGGTGTCAGCCCTGGGGACGAAGTCATCACGAGTCCCATCACGGACATGGGCACCATCATCCCGGTCATTTTTCAAGGGGCGGTGCCGATCTTCGCAGACGTATCTAGGGAATCACTCAACGTGGATCCGTCTGACGTTAAGAGGAAGATTACCGACAAGACTGCGGCGATCGTTCCCGTTCACCTGTTCGGCCTGCCGGCAGACATGGGCCCGATCTTGGATGCAGCTGACGAGCGAGGGATTCCAGTGGTCGAGGACTGTTGCCAAGCATACTTGGCCGAGTACGGAGGAAAGCTGGCTGGCAGTATTGGAAAGATGGGCGCCTTCAGCCTGCAACAGTCCAAGCACATGACGACGGGCGACGGTGGAATGACAATAACGAACGACGATGAGTTGGCAGAGAAGGCCGCCCTCTTCGCTGACAAGGGCTGGGACAGGTCGAAGGGCAGGGAGTACGTTATGCTGGGCATCAACTACAGGATGACTGAGGTAACAGCGGCGATCGGGCTTGAGCAACTCAAGAAACTACGGTCTGCAGTCGAGAGTAGAAGGAAGTCGGCTACTAGGTTGACTCACCAGATAGAAGGGATCGAGGGTCTGAATCCTCCTCGCCCTCCGAAAGGTGTCAAGCACTCCTACTGGCAGTATCCGCTGATAGTAGATGATGAACTCGGAATGTCTCCCAAAAGATTCTCTGAAGCTCTGATAGCGGAAGGAATACCCGCGCCCTATTCATACATAGGGGAGCCGATGTACTTGAAGACTCCACTAAGGGAGAAGAAGACCTTTGCCAAGAACCAACATCCATTCGATTGTCCTGCTTACGGCAAGCCAATTTCATATGTACATGGTTTGTGTCCAAACGCTGAAGACGTGCTGAAGAGGCTCATTGTGATTCCTTGGAACGAGAAATACACTAAGGATGATGTAGATGACATCGCCGAGGCCATACAGAAGGTTGTGGCGCACTCGCACCAACTCTGACTGGTTTACTGAAACTGCAATCCAAATCTTATAATGGCTGGGTACGTTAGATCTTGCATGGCCCTTGATGATGTATTCAAGGTCGGAAGAGAGAGCTGGGAGCAGAGGGTCATTGAAGCCGCGCAAAGGAAAAGTCCAGTGGAGATAACAATAGAAGATCAGAGTCACGTCCATCGCGCTGGCTTTGCTGGAAGTTCACACAGGCGAGTCGAGTGGCACTATCAGGTTTTCGTCAATTCTGTTCCGGTCATTTGGGAACCTAAGCTGCAGTTGGCCCAGCAACGCGTGGCGGAGATAGGTGCTCTCTTGACCAGCCGTGGATTCATCGTGATTGGCTCCGAAGCGATGCCACCGCCGCCTCCTCCACCACCATGATCTTGCATCTCGCCGAAGATTGCGGAAAAGACAAATAAGATCAGAAGGGCGTTCACCGCTTTCAGCGGTGCCGCGTTAAGTGCCAGAGCCCTACTCTGTGGTTCTTGAAGGTGTCACCTTCTCTTACGAGGGCAGCGACAATCCAGTGCTGAAGGAGGTAGATCTAAAGATCAAGAGAGGAGAGATGACTGCCATACTAGGCAGGACCGGGGCTGGCAAGTCCACGCTGATATACTCCCTTGGTGGGATCATTCCCAACTACATCAAAGGAAACTTCGCAGGCGACATAATAGTCGAGGGTCTGAACACGAAAGATCACGGCCTCTATGAAATAGCACAGCACGTAGGTGTCGTAATGGATGACCCGGAGGCTCACATCGTCTCATTCACAGTGTGGGAAGATACAGCGTTCGGCCCATGCAACCTAGGTCTACCTGCTGAGGAGATCTACAATAGAATTGACTTTGCCTTGAAGGCGACGCGGTTGGATGATATGAGGACAAGAAATCCCTACAATCTATCCGGTGGCGAGAAACAAGGCCTCGCTATCGCAGGGGTCTTGTCCATGAGACCTAGCATATTGGCACTTGATGAACCAACATCCATGCTGGATCCCTTGGGGAGGGAAAGAGTCCGAACAGTGCTGAAGGATCTCAAAGAAAGGTACGGCATGACCTTCATCATATCAGACTACGATGCGAACAGGATAATCGGAGTAGCAGATAGGCTCGTGATACTGGACAAAGGCGAAGTGGCACTGGACGGACGATGTCGTGACATCCTGCAGGATGTCGAGACGCTAGAGAAAGTGGGTGTGCACCTCCCCGAGGTCACGAAGTTGGCAGCGCAGCTGAGGACAGATGGATTCTGGGACGGGGAGTTGCCAACCACAATAGAAGAAGCAGCCTCGATGATGAAGAAGAGATTGAGACGGACGTCTGGTCCTGGGCTAGCAGAGGTAGGGGCTCACACGGGTAGCGGTGAAATCATGGTGAAGATACGAAACCTTCATCATGTCTTTTCTGGGGATGTTCACGCCCTTAGGGGTGTCGACCTAGACATACACTCCGGAGAGTATGTTGCGCTAATAGGACAGAATGGTTCTGGAAAGACCACTCTGGCCAAGCACATAGGCGGCCTTCTCAAGCCCACTAACAAGGATGCGGAGATCAGTGTGGCTGGACTAGATCTGCGCAACGCTCGTATGCAGGACATTGCATCGAGGGTAGGCTACATATTCCAGATACCCGAGCACCAAATGTTCTGCGCGACTGTAGGAGAAGAACTGAGGTTTGGCCTCAAGAACCTCGGGATTTCTGAAGAAGAGGCCGACAGGAGAGCAAAGGATGTTGCGACTAAGCTTGAACTCACCGGGCTTGAGGATGAGCTCCTCCCCTCACTCAACAGAGGAAGGAGATTCCGTGTGGTGCTCGGGTCGGTCATAGCGATGAATCCTGAGGTCGTCGTCGTGGACGAGCCCACGACGGGCCAAGACTGGAAAGACTCGGTCTATGTATGTAGGTTCTTAGAGGAACTGAGAGCTGGCGGAAAGACGATAATCGTGATAACTCATGAGATGGATCTTGTTGCTTCATTCGCTACAAGAGTCATAGCCTTGCATCAAGGTAGTGTTCTGCTGGACGGAACTCCCAAGGAAATCTTCTCGAAGACTGAGGAACTGAAGAAGACATGGGTACAGCCACCAGACATCTTCAGGTTGAGTATGTCTCTCGCGAATTACGGCGTACCACCGAACGTACTCACTGCGGATGAGATGCGTGGAAAGATAGCAAAGCTTCGAGGCAGGGGGTGGTCCTGATGGTTCTGCTGGAGTACGAGGCCAAGGACACCATCATACACAGGCTGAGCGCGCTGTCGAAGCTCATCTGGTTCGGGACGATCATATTTCTGTTCACGCTCATGACGGAGCCTCAGCCACTTCTCATAGTCGCGGCCCTGATAGCCATAGTCGGTTACTTGGCGGATATCTCTTGGAGGAAACTTCTGGCTAGGGCTTGGTGGGCCTACCTAGGTTCCATGGTCGGGGGCTTGACAGTTTCTCTTTGGATAACCTCTCCTTCTCAGCTCCAGAGGATTCCGGCTGAGTTCGGCACAAGGATTCTCATCGAGCTGACTCCCGCGGGCACACCAGTGCTGGGCCATATGGCGGTTACATATGCCGGCCTCATATGGGCGACCGCACTGACGCTGAAGGTGGCATTGGCAATCAGCGTTGCTTGCGTGTTAACATATTCCACACCCTTGTCGGAAATTGTATCTCTCATAAGCAAGGTCATCCCGTACAAGCTCTCCTTCGTGATCATGGCCGGGGTTCGGTTCTACCCTGTGCTGATGGAAAAGGTAGCAACCATAATGGACGCGGCGAAATCGAGAGGATGGGGGGCTTCGTCAGCCAACCCAATCGAGAGGATCAGATCTGTTGGTCCCGTCCTATTTCCGACGATACGGGAAGCCATGGGACTATCTGATAAGATGTCCCTGGCAATCGAAGCGAGAGCTTTCGGCGTCGCGAAGCCAACCGTTCTCAAGGTCACGAAGCTCAATGCTAGCGACGTGTTCTTCATCGTGTTCAGTATACTCACGGCATTGGTGCTCACGTTAATGTGGTGGTTCTATGGATTTGGGATGCTGTAGGAAGGTCTCGCATCTTGTTGTGATCTTGGCATTAGCTACGCTTGTGGGTGGTTACCCTTGGCTCTGCTTGGGATTCACCAAGGTGACCCAAGGTCATACGACGCAGGCAGAATTCTACTCTCTCACGGTTCAGGTCAACTTCCTTGGTTTTGTTCCAGTGCGGGACGCCAAGATAGTAGTATCGGAGAGCAGTTCCGGGAAAACGGTCTGGGAATACGAGAAGGAGCTTGAGGTTCCATATGAGTTCTATAGGTTGTCCGCCGAAGTGACTCTGCAGCTACCGCCAGGTAGTTATGTCGTGACCGTGCAGTCGCTGAATTCCGAGGTGAAGGATATTGTCTTAGACGAAAATCAGACCATATCCTTCGCTCAAGTTGCATCATTGAAAGTGCTACTGCTTCTTGGGGTAGCGACGCTAGCTGTGCTTTCCTTTATTGGGTTCGTGGTGACTGGCTCGAGATATTTGAAAGTCTTATAATATTCCGGACAAGAGCTCACGCTAATGAACGAGCAAGAGGCCAAGCCAACAGCTGAGCAAAAGACGAGGAAGGTCGAACTCTGGACTCCTAGGAGGATGAGTAGAGTTGCCATAGTCGCTGCACTGGTTGTGGCGTTCACCTTCATCCCCATTCCTACGATGCCGGGCATAACCTTGAACCCAGCAATACCGGCCTTCGCAGCAATATACTATGGACCATTCGAAGCGTATTGGGGATACGCGGTAGGAATGCTCATAGTGCTGCTATTCCAGAGCCCAGGGTCGCTCGTGATAAGTCCTTTTGCGTTTCTCTTGGGCTACCCGTTGCTTATGATAGTCATCGCGTGGATGTTCAGAAAGATCAAGCCTCCTTGGAACATAGTCGCTGGGATCATCGCCGGGGAAGCGACCCACATGCTCTCATATTCGATACCTGGGTGCATCATAACCTACGGGTGGGAGGCTTTCCCCACGTGCTTCTTGTTACAGACCATCGGAGGCTTGATTGTGATAGGTGTGTGTGTTGTTATAGCAGTGGGTGGAGCACTCTACATGTGGAGGATCAACAAGAAACCTATGTTTCCTTGGAGGTTCATCAAGCCAGAAGAGAAATTCTCCATTGCAAGTGACAAGAGGATAATGGCGGCTGCGATCCTCGCCGTAGTTATGGCAGTCATACCTTACATATTCCTGCTGACACCCTACTCACAATCATCATTCTTGGGTCCGCCCGGTTCACCCATGAGGAGCTACGTGGACGCATACCTCAGACAGCCGATGACGCTCGGGATCGGTTGGTTCTTCTGGGAAATCTACAAAAGACACGGCGAGTGGTTCAAGCAGACGGAATGACAAGTTGAATACAGGTAGCCTCTGAGAGCGACTTAGACCAAACCGAAGACCAACAGAGCCAAGCCCAGTGCCACCATCGACATAGCAGACAGAAGGCCCAAGTACTTTCTCAAAGGCTGCGGGCACTTTATCGAGGAGAACTCGAGTATTTCCTTGTAGTAGAATTTCCGTGATGCGAAGAAGCAGAGGGCTACTAGAGGGAGGACGAACACAATGTTGTAGATAAGGAGATACAAAACGCCCTGTAGGAAGACTGTCTTTTGAGCCAGCATCCCGGTGATTGCGAAGTAGATGCCGCCCGTGCACGGAAACTCAAAAGCGCTGACCAATAGACCTGCGACGAACGCCGAGGGAGCAGTGAGTTTGCTCATCCACTTCTTGATGATGTCAAAGCTGGATTCCGCCATGCCCAGCTTGCTTCCCCCGTTACGAGAAAGGTAGTCCTTGAGGCTGACTATCCCTAGCAGTATCACTAGTAGCGCGGCAATCTTCCCTATGAAATGAGGAAATGGAGCAACAGAGACCGCCGTCATGAGACCCAGGCCTATCGCCAAGTATGCAAGGTAGACTCCACCGATGTAGATCGACCCTAGTACCAAGATCCTGTGTCTGCTTTTCTCAAGGGAGACCTCACTCATTGTGAACAGGTAAGCGATGAAGAACAACAGAATTGAGAATGCGCAAGGGTTTATGCTGTCCACCAGTCCACTCACGATAACGAGTGGCAAGACCGATTCCGTTGTGGATGAAGATAGATCCTGATCACCTATGCACTCGGAAATGGAGTTCTGTATGTTGCATTCCTTGATGTGGCCGGCATCGTCCATCACTACGTACAACTCCCGCACTATGTCTCGGTAGATGACAAACCTCTGGTATCTCTCAGAGTACGTGGTCATGAATTCGGTTATGAATTCCACCGGGACGTAGTTTACAAAGAGGAATTTGTCGTCGATGTCCACAACTACAAGAAGCCCACGGAGGGAATTAGGGACGCCGAGCTTCTGATAGAGTAGGTTGAGTTCGTCAGTCTCGTTCCCTGTGAGGTTCTTGACCTCTATGTCCGTGATGCCCATCTTGTTGAACGCAGTCCTAAGATCGGCGAGATACGGCGTGAAGAAATCGATCGTGAATCCCTGAGGACACGATTCACACGGAATCACATAGACGACTGCTTTCGTGGTCGAAGTCGAACATGTGGCAGTGGGGGCGAGACAGGGGGCCAGCAACCCCAAGATCAGACAAAGCTCCCGTAGCTTCACGGGCATGATCCCGCATGATCCACTTATTAGTCTCCCTACAATTCGGAGCGAGACTCTGGCGACTGAGGATGAGGCTACAACAGGTCGCATGGCATACTAGGATCGGTCTGTCTAGACGCAACATAGAAGATCTGCATCGGACCCCGTCATATCGCATGGGTCTGGAGCAGAGCACCACCAGAGTGCCGCGGCACATGATGCACAACCACCCATCAGGAGAAATGAGAGAAACATCAACCCCGTACCTTCCGCCATCTGGGAATACCCTAGTGTCTGGGGTACTCCGAGCCTATTGGTTGTGGGGTCTGCCATCCCTTGACGAGGGCATGTGCAGAGAGTCACAACGAGGGGCCTCTGTTCCGATAGACTTAGGAACTCCAGGCCGTAACTCTTGTGCGATCGCCGTGATTGCTCTGCCGTTGATTTCCCATAGTCTCGGTTCAACGACAACGATTCCCTTCTGTATTGTGTAATCGGAGAGGTCAGGACGATCGTCTGGATATCGAGTGGATACCGCGTGGGGGAACGTAATCAGCGCCAGAACATATAGGTCCCAATGGCATAAACTCAGGGAAATCAGTTCGCGGATAGTTTCGGCGAGTATCTCTTTGGCAGGCTTGCTCTTTGACATCTTTCTCCTGAACCTTCTAGGTGCCTTGGCGAGAATGGCAGGTATGATACTCTGGACAAGATGTTCAGTCGGCAACTGCTTCGTGACATATCTATCGAGAATCCATTCCAATTCCTCCTTCGAATACCCAGCGATTTTCTGCCGGCTATCAGCTCTATTGAGTTGGCCAGTGAGTTCACGGAACTTTATCAGTTCCTTCTCGACGGATCGCTCGTCATAGGGGTAACTCCCGCCGTACATGATTCTTCCAAATGCTAGGACGAAGCGAGGTGCTTGCTTCGACTCGAAAATAGTCATAAAGGCAGCAGGGGTGAAATGTCCGACATCCCTGAGCCTCTCCTTGGACAGGTATCCCATGGTGAGGCCATACGACTTCGCTGTCTTCTCCACCGATTGTTGAATAAGTGAGACGGAGTTTGTGTAGTCCTTACTATTGTACAGGACTTCACTGCTCTTGAGATCTTGTTGGGCCTTGTCCAGTAGCTTCCGCGCATATTCCTCACCTCGTCTCGTTTGAGTCTTGAACAATCCTTCACCTGCTCTCATAAGCTCCGAGACTGCGTCTGGCGGGATTTGACTTAGTCTCTCCATCCAGTCGGACACGAAAGACCGCCTGTTGCTTTTGGAGTCCGAAGATTGCATCTAGTTTTTGTTCTTCGTTTTCTAGATTATAAGCCTTTGTTTTCTCTTTGATGTGGCGAAATTCTTTAGCAGCACCGGCCAATCGGAATTCAGTGATTGTCCTGTCCATTCTCCATATTGAATCACTCTGGGGCGTAGGTTCTCCCTTGGAGGATTCAGACTGATGGTTTGCATAGAGCGTGGCTCCTATAAAACAATGTGGCTCGGTGAATAGGGTGTGACCGAGAGAATAGCACGAGGAAGTTGTACCACATACCTTGAGAGAGCGGACGATCGAAGAAGTTCTGTCCCGACTTCATGATGGTAATTCAGGGCAGAATAGCGGCGGGGTGAGCGGAGGCTAGGTATGATGTCAGATCCGGTGTTGTGCTTGGCCTGGGAGTATAGAGGGAGGCAGAAGTTCGGTTTCTGTAGGGGGAAAGGAAGCTGGAAGGATCGGTGCTTGCCTCAGCCTCATAAATGCTCATGCTGGCTCGCTCTATTAGTTTGAGAACGGAGGGGGCATGTGGCAAGAACTGCACCAAGTGTCAGCTCTTCCGCAC
>Ga0172365_10000037_pt1 | contig 70310 bp, 50 predicted proteins | sample LakKivSesite48cm_FD_114535 | JGI IMG/M metagenome (GOLD analysis project Ga0172365, IMG submission 114535) | Sediment microbial communities from Lake Kivu, Rwanda - Sediment site 48cm | ecosystem: Environmental > Aquatic > Freshwater > Lake > Sediment | place: Rwanda: Western Province, Lake...
CCGACCAGAGGCTCGGGGAGACCGTGTGGAGGCTGTTCGATCTGAACTACGGGAGAAATGCTGTGCGAATCAGGGCGGTCCGACAGGAGTGAACGCACGCATCTCCATCCTGTCATGACAATCGGTCGCGCTTCGGGCGGTTTCCGCACGAGCTGAGCGTGGATGAAAGCGCGGCGGCTCTCGGAAAGGCCTTAAGAGGGGAGCTGGATTCCAGTTCAGCGGTTTAGTGGTCAACGCGTCGAGACGCTTTCGATGCGCGCGACAGGTCGCGAAGCATGTTCTCCGAACTGTACACGAGGCTCACCTCCTCGGATTCGAGGACCATCGAGTAGATGCCCCAGGCCCCCTCGTGAGGAACGGTCCGATTCTTGGAGAGGCCTGCAGCCTGAATGCCGGCGAGTATCACGATCACAGCGATGACGGCCGCCCCCACTCCAAGTGCGATCTTCGTCTTAGGACCCACAGAAATCACGTCCCATCCATTCCCGAGATGGCTCTCATTCCCCTAGGATGTTGTGATGGGATCGGCGACATGAGGTAGTTCCGTCAATCGCGCGTGGATGTGCTACTTAGGCGGACGCGACAGCGTGAGGCCGCAGTTGCTGCAGAAGGCTGCGTCGGCGGCGTTCGACCTGCCGCATCGAGGACAGACCCCGATGATCGGGGTGTACTGCAGGGGCGCGGGTTGATAGGTCATCGGGCGCGGGGCCGGCTTCTTTCGTCCGTCCAGAAAGAGCACTACGGCAACAACCGCCGCGGTGATCACGCCTATCAATAGAGCAACTAGCACCCATGACAGCGAAGGCACAGATGTGGTACCGCCGTCTGGAACGCTCGTCACATCGAAGCTGTCTATCATTGTGTTGAACGTGGCGTTGTATTGGGCGTAGACGCTGGGATGGATCGAGAAAGTCAGGATCCAATATCCGCCAAGGTCCTCGCTGACTATCATCGCCATCTTCTGCACGAGTTCCGTCGAGCGCCATCTCAGAGAGAAGACCACGCAAGAGAAGTTGCCCACCTTCCCGAAGGTCGGATGCTCGTAGAGCGTGACGTTGACCCCCTGCTCTCTGAGCGTGTCTACCGTCGAGTTCACCTGTTCGTCGAGATAGCTTGTCGACTCCTGCACGGAGGGGTCGATGGACGCCTGCACGAGCAGATTCGTCTTGAACCCGCCGACGATCGGGCCGTACGCTGCTAGCTGGAAGATCTGGCCGGAGATCGACTGGTTCGTCTGGATAGTCCAGGCCACGGGGAGCAGCATCGAGAATTCCCCCTCGGTGTTGTGAGTCCTCGCCAATGTGACGTTGACCGAGGCATTCCCCTCAATAAAGAACCTCCAGGAGACCCGCTTGTCCGTGCCGTTCCAGTGTAGCGACGCCGAAACGGAGTGCCAGCCTTGCAGGAGGGGATCAATGATCACCGCTCTCGCCGTGACGTTGGAAATCATCGATGTAGGAATGGCAATGCCGTCCAAGTAGCAGCCCACAGATGCCGGTGATTCCGGGTATCCCGGGAACACTGAGACCTCGATATGATCTGGCACCACGTAGAGACTGGATTCCGGGGCCGGATAGAAGGGAGATATCGCCGGTTCTATCCGAACGACGAATGACCAGTTGACCGAAGTCTCTCCCCGCTCGTTGTCCCAGTTGAGAGTCGCGGTGAGGCTGTGCGAGCCGTAGAGCGGGTAGTCCGTCCAGCCTATGTGAGCCACGAGCGAATCAGCGTTTACGGTGGCCGCAAATATGATTCCATCGACTCTGACGGTGGCTGATATGCGGATCATTCCATATGTTGTAAGCATCTGAATGTGCGCGCGGACTTCTGTCGGCCACGCGGCGTAACCTCCATTCGGGGCGGGCGATATCGGTGAGAGGCTTGGCCTGATGGCCAAGGGGGACGAGTGATTGACGTAGAATGTCCAGTTCTGGTAGATCCATTGGCCCATCCAGAGTGCGCCAGCACTCGCAACATGAGGCCCGTCCGAGAGAACCATAGAGATGTTAGCTCGGAGTTCGTTGTCGGCCGACAGGATTGAGATTATTGGGACAGAGTCGAGCCTCATGCTCGTTCCCCCAGCCTCTGTAGCGGGTACCCCTTGGACTAGGTGGGCCGATATATAGCTCGGCGTATAACCGAGAATCACATCAATGTCTGCGGGTAGGAATGACGTGAATGACGGAGGGATGTCGTGCATCGTCGAGGTGGGCGCCACAAATGCATTGGGCAGATTCCCCGCCGCTGCGTTGATGGTCGAGCCTGGAGTAGCAGCGAATCTGCCCTCGATCCCGTAGGTTGTCTCGTTGGACGCCCAGACGCAGTCCTCGTGGTTGTTGAGCCCGGATGCAGAACGCCCATCGGCCACAGAGGAGGTGACGGCGAGTGCCCCGATGTTGAGAAGTACGACCAGAGCAATCCCAGTGAACTTCGCCGCTCTTTCCTCCACACAGCTCGCCAGTGTGCTCCAGAGAGCCCCGGCTATAAAGGTTTTTCATCCTTCATCGCCTCGAAACCCGATTGAAACCCAGAAATATACAGAACTCCATGACGAGTATGGCAGTTGGACGACAGAGCCTGCCTAGGTTGTAACCGAGAGAGATTCGGCCCGTCCGCTGGCGAGAAGGATCGGATGCCCCCCAAGACGACCACTCCGAAGAAGAAGCGCATGGCCTGCCCCATATGCGGCGCGACGTTAGCTGGCAAGGTCTCCTCGTGCCCCAACTGCTTCATCAGGTTCGACGACAAGATGCACCCGATCTGCCCGATCTGCGGCATCGCGCTGCCTCCCGGCCAGACCAAGTGCGAAAAGTGCGGCACGGACCTCAAGACCGTCTTCGAGAAGAAGGAGACCAAGGACTTCAAGCAGGTCCTGGACAGCGTCATAGACGAGCTGATCGGCGAGACGGCCAAGGAGGTCAAGGCGGAGGACAAGCGCTTCAGCTGCCCCAAGTGCGACGCGCTCCTGGGCGGAGACGAGAAGCGCTGTCCGAAGTGCAACACGCCTCTGGTCGGCGAGACCGCCTACCAGTGCCCGGTCTGCGGCACCGCTGTGAGCTCCTCGATGAAGAGCTGCCCGCACTGCGGGGTGTCGTTCATCGAAGCGGAGGAGAAGGCGCCCTCCGCTCCCCCCAAGGTGGAGCCTCCTCAGGAAGGGGAGGTCGTCACCTGCCCGCGCTGCGGCACGGTCGTCACGATGACGAACAGCCACTGTCCGCAGTGCGGCGCGGAGTTCGAGGCAGAGGAGGTGACCGAAGAAGCGCCCCCAGCAGCCGCTACTCCCGAAGAAGAGGAGATCCTTTGCGCGAACTGCCATCGGCCCGTTGGCGCGGCCGTCTCCAAATGCCCGTACTGCGGAGCCGAGTTCGAGGAGGGGGTCGAGGAGGCCCCCGAGATCCCTCCGGAGCGGCCATCGAAGGCGCCGGCAGCGGCTGTGCCGGAAGAGGAGGTCACCGTCTGCCAGTTCTGCGGGAAGCCAGTCAGCGCGGGCGCGGCGTCGTGCCCTCACTGCGGCGCGGTGTTCGAAGCGGGCGAAGAGGAGATCCCAGCTTCCCTGAGCTTCCCGAAGAAGGCCCTCAAGGTCCCGGAGAAGGCGGCCGAGATCGCGGCCCCGGCGAGGATCGAGAAGGCCTTCCTGCGGCTTGCGCGGCCGGTCGACCTGAAGGTCATCGTCGGGTTCGCGGCCTTCGGCGTGGTCCTTCTGTTCCTCGCGTACTCGGTCCAGGTCGACCTGAACGCCCTCGGCGCTCCGCTGACTCCGGACGCAGAGCATCAGTTCGCCGCGCTCGAGGGGAAGAGGAATGTCTACCTCCTCACGGCGTCCGGGTGCCTCTTCCTCGCCCTGTTCGGCGCGTCCCTCCCGTCCGAGAGGGTGACGCCGATCCATGTCCTCCAGAACCAGATGTTGTCGACCGCGAGGACCACGGGCGACTACTGCAGGAGCAACTCCCTCGGCGGCAACGCCCTCTACCTGCCGGCGAAGAACGGGCTCACGAGGGAGCGGGTGTTCATCCCCGTGTCCGCGGGCCTCGAGCCGCCGAAGAAAGGGTTGACGGACGCGGTCACCGCTCTCGCGACGAAGAGCGGCGGGGTCGGCGCGGTGCTTCTGGAGCCTCTCGGGCTGAGCCTACTGGACCATGTCGAGGGCCAGCTCAACATCAAGATGTCCGGCGCTGGCCTCGAGAGCGTCGAGAACACGCTCCAGACCCTGAAGCACGACTACGGCCTCATGAAGGACTTCCACTTCAAGGAGCGTGACGGCAAGACCGTCCTGAGGGTCGAATACGGAGGCCTCGCGAACGCCTGCAACTCGGTGAGGAAGGAGCGGCCGGAGACGTGCAGGCAGAACAGCTGCTTCGGGTGCGCGTGCATGCTGTCGGCGGCCGCGAGGGCCACGGGGAAGATGGTCAAGGTGGAGTCCGTGGACAACGGTCAGGACAGAGTGGAGTTCACCATCAGCCTCCAGGACTGGTGAGGGCGGCTCAGTGGTTGATGTCCGCGAGGATCCTCATGATCTTGTCCGCGACTATCATCACGAACAGCGCGAACCCCGGGTAGATGAAGAAGCCGATCCTGGCACGGACCCGCGCGTCGAGAAGCCCGTCCGTGAGGTTGTACGCGACGAGAAGGCCTATCAGCAGGAGGGGGACCATCGCGCTCAGCTCAGAGTAGACGGCGAGAAGGGTCGCGAAGAAAGTCCACGCGACCATCCAGGCGAAGATCTTCTGGGAGACGTTCACGCAGTTCACGGCCTATGGGGTACGTCCCTGAGATGACTCCACGGGATATTAAGACGTACGTGGAAGACGTCGGAGCGTGGCGACTAGACCCTTTCCCTATTCCGTCCTTCTGATCCGCATCTCCTCAGTGAGTACCCAAGTCTTGCCATTGTCGCGCGACTCCTCTGCGCGCCATCTGAATGAGCGCGGGGTGATCTCCGAGAATATCCATTTCTCGGGATTCGCCCCGGCCAGCTTGCTCTAGAGGACGATCTCGTCACCGACCATCTTGGCGATGAATGGCTTGACAAGATTCCTCAGAGGCGATATCCACGTGCTGCGCCACGAGTCGATCTTCGGGTCGTAGAAACGCAGCGTGGTTCCGTGCACTACGAGCTGCAGGGTATCCTGCCTGCGGCCGATCCAGACGTCCTGGACCGCTGTTCCTTCGAGTATCCACGCGAAGTGGACCTCCCCCTTCATCTTGACCCAGGTGCCGTCCGCTTGCACGAATCGCGCGTCCACGATGTCCCAGTCCCCGACGAACTGCCCGAAGAGCATCAGTTTCTCTCGCAGTTTAGGGTCAGGACCGTCTGCACCCAGTCCGCCTAATGACCATTCCTTTGATGCCGATTCGTTTGGCATGGACTCAACTTGACGATCGTTATGGGCGGACACGACATGAACCCTCTCCCCAATCACTGAGCCTCGGCTTCAGGCAAGTTTCGCGGAACAGGCACAAACCCATATGAGGGGCGACCTCAATCGCGCTCGAGATCACCATGAAGCCCGCCCTGATTGTACTGGACATCCAGAACCAATGGCTCGACACCAGTCCTGAAATGAAGAAGGGCGTCGAGAGGCGCGCGAAGGCAATAAACGAAGCAATCGAATGGTTCAGGAAGGAAGGCCTCCCGGTCATCGTTGTCTATCATTCGGACAAGGCTAGGGGGCCCTTCCCGGAAACGAAGCCTTTCGAGGTGTTCGACCAGATAGCCGTGAGGGAGACCGACATCAAGGTCGTGAAGCACTATCCCAACTCGTTCGGCAAGACGGGCCTCGAGGAGACACTCAGGAAGAACGGATGCGACTCGATCGTCATCGTGGGCGTGAGCGCGGACTGGTGCGTCATGGCCACATTCTTCGGCGCGATGGACTGGGGCATCGATCCCTACGTCCTCCGGGGATGCGTCGCCGCCCCCTCCGAGGAACATGTCAGGTTCGCTGAGGAAGTGAGCGAGGCGATTAGCTTGCAGAAGCTCGAAGAGCTCAGAAGCAAGTGAGCAGAGCCATCCAGGCATGGGAGGACATCAGGCCGGCCGCTTCTTTGGATCGGGCAGCCGCTTTCCAAGGACTCTTCGGCTCCCGATGATCCTGCGAGGCCCGGGCTTGCGATGCGTGGGCACAATTGGAGGGATCGATGCGTTCATGAGTATCAGCTCAGATGTTCGTCTCTGTTCCTTCGTCGGTTCCACATTACTGCGAATATCATCACAAGACCGAATGTCGGGAGTATGAGATCGGAGAACTCAGGTATCTTGTCGAACATCACTTGGATGGGTAAAGTCGAATTCTGCGTCCACTGCCAGCAGATATGCGTTTCCCCGGCGACCGAGTAGACCGAAGTCATGAACTGCTTGGTGTAGGTGCTCTGCGTGAAGCTCATGAATGACCATGAACCGGCAGCGCACTTCTTCCCCATGACGGTCCTGGCATTGAACGTGGAATCGCATTGGAGCCAGAACACGTACAGATTGTCAGTGGAGATATCGAGGGATATCGTGGGGTAGTAGTTGGCGATCGCCCTCGTGTCGTTCGACGGGTCGAGGTTCAGGCCAGGCGTGAATGTCATGCTGTTGGTGTTGTTGCGGGAATAGAAGATCTGGGGTATCGACACCTTGCTGAACTTGTCCTGTCGGCCCGTTCCATAGACTACATGGACCACCCCCTTCCCGTCCACGACGACGGACGGCGGGGAGTTCTCCGTGTTGGCCCAGTTGTTGTCCGCCTTGTATATTATCCGCTCGTCATAGTCGGCCGGCCACGCCCCGTTCTGATACTTCTTGGCGCACACGTAGCCTTCATAGGTGTATATCGCCCACATGTCGCTCCCGACTCCTGCTGGGACGATCGAGCCCTTGGAGTTGTTCTCGTACATTCCAAACGGCATTATCTCCCCCGTGTTCGTCCAGGAGCCCGTGCTGTTGGCGACCTTGCTCTTGAAGGCGCTCATGTCATGCTGAAGAGGCTTGATCTGAGTCCAATTGGTCGAGAGTACCCAGAGGTACCCGTTCGAGTCCTTGGATATGTAGGTGTTCTTGCCCCCTATCGGGTTGAGCGAGGTCGTCAAGTCGGTGTCTACGGCCGCCCAAGTTATCCTGTGTGATGCGGCGTCGACGAATCCCATCTGCACGGAGACATTCCTCGATGGCAGTGCGGCGTCTCCGACGGCGTACACGGTCTTCGCCGCGGGATCGTACCATATCGAGGTCTCATTCACTCTGGCGGTGGTGAACACGCGCCCGCTCAGGACCCAGGTCCTGCCGCCGTCCACGCTGTACTTGCAGACGGTGTTGAGCCCGTTGAAGTAGAAGCTCCAGTAGTTCACGCCATCGTAGAACATCTTCCTCTGGTAGGACATGGATGTGGAATATGCCGAGGTGGTGATCGGGTCAACGACCCATGCCTTCGTGGATGCGACCACGGTGGAAGCATCGAAAGTCGCGATGTCCCCACGGCCCCTCCAGGAGGTCGTCTCGATGATGAAGTTCACATTTGTGCTATCGCCGAGGCTCGATGCCGAGATGCCGATCTCCATCCTATGCTCGTCCTTTGCCGCCTGAACCTCATCAGTCATCTCGACCCACCCGCCGGAGGAGTAGGCGAACTCCTTAGTCGAGGTGATTCTCCCGAAGAGCCCCTTGATCTCGACCATGCGGTCGGCACCTATGTTCTTCGATTCGGTGGCGACCTCTTGGCCGGTCGAAGCGGATCCGTCTCCATCGACGAAGACCCTGAGCACGTCCTCCCCTGTCCTTCGTGAGGGTATCACGGCTCCTCCACCGGATCCCATCGGCTTCGCCACGGCCGTTGGAACGTACGAACCGCTGCACATCTCTCCCCTGACGCTCACGTAGAAGTAGGAGCTCTGGGAATCGCTGGAGTTGCCTACCTCGTCGATGTCCACGCTGGGAACCGTCACAGGCATGCTGTCGACGTCCGAAGAGAGCAGGGTCCAGTCCGCGAAGGCTCCGTCGATGGAAATGGTGCTCGGCGGCGACGAGACATACGCGCTCGCGCCCGAGCCGCAGACTTCGACGCTCGCGTAGGTCGACGTCACGCCCGAGACGAATATCTCTGCGGTGACAAGTGACCCGGCGAGAGCGTCCACAGTGTCAAGAGAGATTGTGACATCCTGGGACTCCCCCTCACTGAGCTTGATAAAGGGGATCTGGCCGTTCATGGTCGCACCAGAGATGCTCGGAGCGACTTTGCTCACTTCGCCGCTTCCGCCTTCCGAGGTGAACCTGATTGTCAAGACCTCGACGGTACTCGATTTCTCGATTACCCCATCCAGCGACACATCTTGCGACGGTGTTTGCCGGATGATGAGGACGGGCCCGTTCATGGGCGCGGCGTAGCTGATGCAGCCGCTCTCCGAAGAGTCCTTCGACAGGATCACGAACTTCGCGGAGTTCCCGAGCGTGGAGTCCAGGCTCCCCTTGACTTCGATGCGCGTACCGTCCAAACGCTGTGAAAGGGAGCCCATGGACGTCCACGCGTTCCAGTCGAGCCGGTCCGCCGACGAGTACCTTGACATCGAAGATGAATTGACCTTGTCGTCCCACCCGGTCAGCCGCAGCATGTACTCCGCCCCTATCGAACCCAGCAAGTACCCAGTGTCGTTCGAACCGTCCGCGTCGACGAACAGATAGAAGCTCTCAGCATCGGGAGTGCTCATCATCCGTTCCTGGGTCGTGAAATACAGGAACAGGTCCGAAGCATCGGTCGCGACCGCCCATCCGGTGATGTTCGTGGTCGCCGAGGCCGAGTACATCTTCGTTCCGTACGGGACGATCTCACTCCATTCCGAGAAATCCCCGTCTATCGAGTAGGCGCTTTTCGGGTTCGAGTACGAAAGGAACATGAACGCGGGGATCAGGACGACGATGGCGATTAGTATGGCGAGGATCTGCCATCTCGACAGGACCTTGTTTTGCCTTCCTCTCGTGTCTCTCGAGCGCGGGCCGAGTCCGTTCGATATCCCTGTGCCGTTTACGAATGCCTTCCCGTTCACCGCGCCCATGCCATTGGTCTTCCCAGTGCCGTTTACTCTCCCGTGGCCGTTCGTGCGAGAGACGCCGTTGGAGAATCCACGAGAGTCCGCCTTCGCCCCGCGATCGACAGTCGTCACGACCTCGGTCCTCGGCGTGCGCTTCGGCGGAGGGGTTCTGAACTGAGCCTTCGCATCACTCGGCGGTCCTGGTGTCTGCTCAGGCGTCTGCGAGGCTGACTGGGAAGAAGCCTCGGCGGCCAATGCCGCCTCTGCTGCGCCAGCTTCAGGGATTGGAATGGACTCCCGGATAGGAGGCTTCTCCGGCTCTCCCACCGGCATCGGCCGGGATTCAGGGCTCTCAACCTGTTCGAAGAAGTCCGCGTCGCAGATCGGACATCTCCGGATATCGGTCGGGACGACCGCTCCGCATATCGGGCACGACCGCAAGCTCTCGGGTTCGAGGATGTGCGTGTCTGCGGACAAGGGCTCCAGTCCCGGGAAAACGAGAACCATCCGGCGCGCAGTCTTGACCGCGTCACTGATTGATGACCCGCACACGGGACACGACTTCTTTCGCTTGCCGACGGGGGCACCGCAAGTGGGACACTTGAGACCGGCCTTGCCTATCAGTACCTGGCCGCAGCGAGGACACTTCGCCTCCAGGCCGTCGAGGAGTGCGGTGCACTTGGGGCAACAGTACTTCCCTTCCTGATTTCCTTCGTCCGACGACTCGAAGTCAGCGAGGTCGGCCATCAGAGTCCCTCTTATCTTCTCGATGGACTGCGCCCTCGCCTTTGGCGACATCTTCGAGAGGTCGGCCCCGCAGAAAGGGCACTCCTCGAAGTCGACCGCAATCAGCTCTCCACAGAAGGGGCACTCGAAGCTGCCGGTCCTCTTCGCGCTCCAGCCGCAGCGAGGGCACTCTTCGTCCTTGGCCTTGAACCTCATTCCGCATGCTGGACAGACCGGCATCTTCTCACATTGGGGGGAGTGGCCTAGTGTGACCGATCTCGGCACGGGGGTGTGTGCTCGACATCAGACGTTGGGGAATCGAGACCGGGGTCTTATTCATAGTCAGGCGTAGGTCATAGTCTTTTCCCCCGGGGGGTAGACGCTTGAGCGGAGAAACCCCCAATCAAGAAGTAGCACGAGCTCTGGAGAATTGCCCAAATCGCTAATCTGCTTCTATCAGAAGCTGTTCCGTGGCCATTATCGAGCCATGCCGCGATGGGCTCCGGCATCCTGTTTCGCACCCCGGCAGACTGACCCAGGTCCTCAGCCAACCAAATGTCCGTTTTATCAACACAAAAAGCGATAGAAATCACCTTTGGTGGGAATCCATGACTGCTACGTTTGGGAGTCCGTGAACGTCCGTTTATGGTCGAGGATGTGATTCGCCTCCTCATGGACCGGACTGAGAGGGGACCGGAGAAGGAGGGCCGCGCAAGGCTGTTTTCCCCCACCCATCGTGGGCCCCTCGTCGCGACACGCAGGAGGACCATGCGCCGCGCAGAGTGTTTTGGACGGTTGTCTCAGGTCCGGTCGGCTTCATTTCTCGTTCATAGCGATCAGACAATTCACGAGACGAGGCGGTGAGAGGATGAGTTCGGGACAGGACGGCAACAGCGTGATCGTAGAGAGCCTTTGCAGAGATTTCGGGACCTTCAAGGCCCTCAGAGGGGTCTCGTTCACCGTCAAGCCGGGTGAGGTATTCGGCCTGATCGGTCCCAACGGAGCTGGGAAGACGACCACGTTGAGGATCATCGCGACGATCCTCGGGATCACTTCCGGGACGGTGGAAGTCTATGGGAACGACGTATCAAAGCACCCCGAGCGGGTCCGGAAGATCCTGAGCTACCTGCCCGAGGATGCAGGCGCGTACAAGAACCTCACGGGACGGCAGTACCTCGAGTTCATGGCCAACTTCTTCGCGAACGGCCGCGGGTTCGAGGAGACGGTGAGGAAGGGGCTCGAGATCACGAACCTCGGGGACAGGATCGACGACAAGATTGACACCTACAGCAAGGGGATGGCGCGCAGGCTGCTGGTCGGTCGGGCACTCATGACGAGCCCGAAGCTGGCCATCCTAGATGAGCTCACATCGGGCCTCGACGTCATCAACGCTCAGGAGATCCGCAAGATCACTAAGCAGTCCGCGAAGGCCGGGACGACCATTCTCCTCTCGTCACACAACATGCTCGAGGTGGAGTTCATGTGCGACCGGGTCGCCCTCATCCACGACGGGAAGATCGTCGAGACGGGAACGCCGGCAGGACTGAAGGAGAAGTACGGCGCGACCAACATCGAAGAGGTGTTCGTGAGGGTGATAGATTGAGCAGCTTCGCGAACATCGTCAGGAAGGAGCTCAGGGAGCTGATGACGAAATCCACGATCCTCCCGATGGTTCTCATGGCGGTCCTGTTCGGCTTTCTGGGCAACGTCTTCGGCGGCCTGGAAGAGCAGGCGACGGCCAAGCCCGTGGTCGGACTGATAGACCTTGATTCGGGCGAGATGTCGACGGTGGTCCAGGCGGTCTTCTCGAACGCCTCGACCGTCATCTACAACGGCACGGACGTCAGCGGTGGTCTCATCGCCGTGACCGACGGAGGCGGCAGCGCGCTGCTCGTCATCCCGTCCAACTTCTCCGAGAACCTCCTCTCGGGCAAGCAGGGTTCGATAGAGGTCTACTGGATACTGAGAGGGGCCGGCATCGCAGATACGATGCCCAGCACGACCGTCGACGCCCTGATACGCGCGGCCAATTCCGCGATATCGACCTATCTGATCCAGAGCGACAGCGCGGCGGACGCGACGATCGTGCTGACGCCTACGGTCATGACCCAGACCACCCTCTTCGTCAACAAGGAGATGTCCGGGATCTCACCGGTCGAGATCCAGTCGGTCATGTCGGCTCAGTCGACCATCGTCCCTCTGGCCGTTGCGATGATTATCATGATGGCGGGCGGCATGGTCATCTCCTCGATGGGCATGGAGAAGGAGAACAAGACGCTCGAGACACTGCTCACCCTTCCCGTCAGTAGGAGCTCGATAATCGCCGGCAAGCTCACGGCGAGCGCGATCGTGGGCTTGATGCTAGCGGCCGTCTACATGGTCGGCTTCTCCTACTACATGAGTTCGCTGTCCGGGTCATCCAGCATCGACCTCGCGAATTACGGGCTCGGCCTCGGGCTGATCGACTACGTGCTGATCGGCGTCTCTCTGTTCGCGAGTCTCATGGCGGCTCTGTCTCTCTGCATGGTGATAGGCACTTTCGCGAACAACTACAAGAGCGCCCAGGCGCTGACGATGCCCGTCACCTTCCTGGCCCTCATCCCCATGTTCATCAACATGTTCAAGGACTTCGCAACGCTGCCACTCGCGGGCCAGGCCGCCATGTTCGCGATCCCCTTCTCACATCCGATGATGGCCTTCAGGTCGCTGATGTTCGACGATTACGTCTTCGTGTTCGCGGGAATCGCGTACAGCGTGATATTCGCCCTAGTCATGATCGGCATCGCTGTCTGGATCTTCAAGACGGACAGGCTGTTGACGGGCCGCATGGGGAAGAAGTCGCACAAGGACGGGAAGAAGCGCGGTCTCGCGAGCCTCTTCGCGCGATGAGCTCGAGGCTCTTCCCGGATTCCTTTCTTTCCTCTCGATGTTCAGCCCAGCAGAGCGGACACCGACTCTTCGAAGACCTCGGTGTGCTTATCGACATCGCTTTTCGTCGTCGCGGGCGATATGAGCGACATGTTGTGGAACGGCGTGATCAGGACTCCTCTGTTGAGCGCCATCAGATGCATGAGCTTCTCGAGCTCGGGGTCCTTGTGAGCGTCCACCTCCGCGCCGTTCCTCGGAGCATCGGGCATGAAGCTGTACTCTATCCTGATCCCCAGCCTGGTGACCTGCCACGGAAGGGACCGCGCGTCTATTGTGTCCTGAATGCCCTTCTCGAACCGTTTCGCCAGCGGGAGCATCTTCCGGAAGTTCTCTTTGGTGTAGATCTTCTGAAGCGTGGCCTTCATGGCGGCAATCGCAAGCGCGTTCCCGGAGAGCGTTCCACCGATCCCGCTCTCGTCCTCGTCGTCCCAGACGCTCTGTATGATCTGGTCCGCGACATGCTGGCTGATGCCGTAGGCCGCCACAGGTACGCCGCTCGCGAGTGGCTTCCCCATCGTAAGGATGTCCGGGTCGAGGCCGTATTCCCTCGTGTATCCGCCTATCCCGCAGCTGAGAGTGTGAGTCTCGTCGATGATGAGGAGCGTGCCGTACTTGCGCGTCAACCTCCGCAGCTCATCGTGATATCCTTCGTCCGGGAGGATGATCCCATGGTTCGTCATCGCAGGCTCCATCAGAGCACAAGCGACATCCTCGTCCTTGAGCGCTCTCTCAAGTGCCGGGACGTCGTTGAAATCGACGACCTTGGTCGTCAGGGATGGATGGACGGGAGCACCCAGGTTCCCTTCTCTGGGGACGACGCGGCCGTGTTCGAGACTAACTAGCGCTTCGTCCACGGTGCCGTGATAGCACCCGTCGACCACGAGGACCTTCTTCCTCTTCGTGGCCATTCGAGAGTACCTGATGCAGTACCTGTTCGCGTCGGTCGCGGTCATGACGATCTGCCAATACGGAAGCCCGAACCTCCGGCCAAGCTCCTCGCCGACCCAGATCGAGTCCTCGGTGGGCAGCATCATCGTGATGCCGTTCTTGATCTGCGCTGTGACAGCGTCGACTACCGCCTTCGGCGAGTGGCCGAACATTGATCCAGTGTCGCCGAGACAGAAATCGATGTAGGAATTTCCGTCCACATCTGTTATCCTCGCACCTCGACCATATTTCGCGAATATTGGATACGGACCTGCCCATCGGACCATCCAGCTCATAGGGACGCCCGCAAGCAGGACCGATTGACTGCGTTTGAACAGCTTCTTGGATCTCGGATGCTCTCCGACGAACCTCTTCTCTTCCTCAGCAATGAGCTTCCTGATCCTCGAGCGGGCGATTTCCACCATGCTATCCCTCGCTAAGCTTCGCTCCTTGGATGAGTGCCATGTAGTTATCCTTTTTGATGCTCGGTGAGGTCCGTTCGGTCGTTGCCATTCAGGTCTTCAATCCGATGGGTGCCTTCGGGATCTCTTCACGGAGCGCATGGATATCAGAAACAGGGCGGCGAATCCAACCGCCGGAAGCGCCAAGCTGCTGAACTCTGGTATGACCGGACCATCGAACAGGACCTCGATCGGCGCTGTCACGTTCTCTGTCCACTGCCAACACAGACTGAACTGGCTGGGCGCCGAGTATGTCGAGGTCAGGAACATCTTGGCGTTGGATGACTGAGAGGCAACAGCATTGAACGACCAAACGCTTCCGGCGCACTCGGCCCACATCACTGTCCTCGGCGTGTTGGTCGCGTCCCCTCGGAGCCATAGCACGTGTAGATCGTCCGTCGAGCTGTCCAGGGTTATGGTCGGGAAGAAGTCGCCGATGCCGGCGGGCAGTGAGGCGTCGAGGTCGACTCCCGCGGTAAAGGCGTCCGAACCCGTGACGTTCCGCGAGTACTGGATCATCGGGATGGACACCTTTCCGGTCTTGCGGCTCGTACCGTACACCACATGAACGACGCCCTTGCTGTCCACGACCGCGGACGGTGGAGAGTTGTCAGTGTTGACTCTGTTGCCCGTCTGTGCATAGATGGTCTGCTGAGGCTGCCAGGCCCCGTTGTACCTGTTCGACGCGACGTTTCCGCCGTATCCGTAGACGGCCCACACGCCGTTCCCGGAACCCGCAGGGACGATAGAACCCTTCAGGTTCGGTTCGGCATACGCTGCGGGAAGCATGTTTCCCGAGAATGCCCAGTTGGCCACGGAGCCTGCGGCCGCGCTGACAAATGCTGACAGCTGATAGTTCGCGGCTGCGTTCGAAGTGAGGTTGCTTGATAGTATCCAGAGGTATCCGCTCGCATCCTTGCTGATGAAGGTGTTCTTCCCGGCGAGCGGGAAGCTGGAGACGGCGACGGTCGAATCGCTCGCGAGCCACGTTATCGAGTGAGCCGAGGGATCGACCATGCCCGCCTGCACCGGAACGGTGGTCGTGGGAGCAGAAGTGTCACCCACAGCGTACACGGCGCTGGCCGCAGGGTCGTACCAGACCGAAGTCTCGTTCACTCCCGCGGTCGCGAAGACCCGCCCGCGCATAGTCCAGGTCTGACCCAAGTCCGTGCTGTACTTGCAGACGGTATTCGCACCGTCGAAGTAGAAGGACCAGTAGTTCACGCCGTCGTAGAACATCTTCCTCTGGTAGGACATCGAGGTCGCGTAGGAAGAGCCAACTGCGGGCTCGACGACCCACGCCCTAGTGCCGGGCGCCATGGAGTCGGGATCGAAGACCGCGGAGTCCTCCAGACCCTTCCACGAGGTCGTCTGGATGATGAAGTCGATCTCAGAGGTGCCGCCGAGCCCTGAGGACGATACTCCGAGCTCGATCCTATTCTGGTCCTTGGCCGCGTCGACCGAGAGCGCGGACAACTGCCAGCTTGAAGTCCATGCGCTATACGCGTACATCTTCTGCGAGATGATCCTTCCGAAGAGGCCCTTGACCTCGATCTTCTGGTCGGCACCGATGATCTTCGAGCCCGATGCGACGGCCAGGCCCGTGGCGCTGGACCTGTCGCTGTCCACGAAGATCGTGAGAGTGTCCTCGGCGGTGTGCCTGGCCGGCACGACCGAGCCGCCCCCTGACGACATCGGCCTCGCGACGGCAGCTGGCACGTAAGTCCCGCTGCAGATCTCACCGCTCACGCTGATGTAGAAGTACGAATCCATCGAGTCGCTCGCGTTGCCGACCCCTGTGATGTCGACGCTCGGGACAGACACCGTTGACGAATCCTGGTCCAGCGAGACCCTGCCGGCCCAGTCCGCGAAGGCGCCATCGATGATGACCGATGGCGGAGGGGCTGCGACATAGGCTCTCGCAGGCGGGCCAACGATCTCGACGGATGCGAAGGATGAGTCGATCCCGATGGCGAGGATCTCGGCCATGACGAGTTCTCCGTCCGAGGCCGCACTCGTGTTGAGCGAAACCGTGATCGTCTTCTTCTGGCCCTCCTGGAGCGAGATGGAGTTGAGCGGTCCCGCAAGAGTCCAGCCGTTGCATTCTGGGACTATGGACGTCACGAGACCGTCTGCGCCGTCGGCCTCGAAGGTCACTTTGAGCAGAGGTGCGGAGTCGGCCCTGGGCACGATCCCGGTCGCGGCCTCTGCGGCGACCGATTGTGTGATGAGCAGAACCCCTCCGTTTGTCTTGAGCGGTGCGGTCGTGCTCACTGAGCCGCAGTCCGACGCGTCCTTGGAGACTAGGATGAACTTGGATGCGTCGTCGAGCGCTATGGGCATCACGGCCCTCGCCTCGAGTTCGGCGCTGTTCACCTTTGCGGCTGCCGAGCCCACGCTGATTCATGCGCTCCAGTCATATTGGTCCGAGCCGGAATATGAGAAGAGCTGAGACGACTGAACGCTTGAGTTCCACCCGGAGACCTGGACCATGTAGTCCGCACCTATCGACTCCAGGGCGTAGCCCGTCGTGTTCTTCGCGTCCGAGTCTATGAACATGTAGAAGTTGTCCGGCTCCGTGGACGCCATCATCGGGGCCTGCGTCTTCACGTGGAAGTACAGGCTGTCGTCCTCGAAAGCCACGGACCATGCGGTCACGTTGTTCGACGACATCGTGGAGGCGATCCGCGTCCCGTAGACGGTCGCGCCGTTCCACTCGTCGAAGCTTCCGTCAATCGCGTACTTGCCTCCCTTGTCGGAATACGAGAGGTACATGAAGGTCGGGATGACGATTATCAGAGCGATGAGAAGAACGAGGAGCTGCCACCTGACCACTGAGCGCTTTCCCGCCCTCTTGGTCGGCCTGGGCGTCGGGCCCGCCGCGGCTCCCGTGCCGTTCACAAACGCCCTTCCGTTCACTGCGCCGGTGCCGTTGACTCTGCCGGTTCCGTTGACCCTGCCCGTTCCGTTTACCTTTCCCATCCCGTTGACGTGGCCGAGGCCGTTCGTGAGGCCGCGGGCTCCTTGCTGCGCGGTGAGCGGCACGGTCGTGACCTTCGCCTTGAGCCGCCTGGTGGGGGCTCCCTGGCCCTTGAGTCTCCTCGTCCTGACGACCTTCCGCGTGACAGGTGGGGGTGTCGGAGTCGTCGTGGTCTCGGGGGGCGCGCTGGGTGGCGGTTCTTCCGGGGCTTCTTCGAGGACTTGGTCGGGCACGGGGGCCTCTTCTTGAACGACAGGGGGTTCTTCAGCAGGCGGAGCAACAATCTCCGCGGGGGCCTCTGTGGCCTCGCCGGGAGCCTGCTCTTCAGGCGGAGGGGATTTCTCTACGACGAGGTCTGCGTGACACACCGGACACTTGTCCATGCCGTCGGGTATTACAGCCAGACAATTCGGACACGGGCGCGTCGGCGCCACTACTTTCGCTTGCTCCTCCTCGTGCGGAATGACCTTCGTGATGGATATCCCGCAGATGGGGCATTCGGAAAGGCTCTTGTCTATCGGCGTTCCGCAGATAGGGCAGCGCAGCCCGAGCTTCCCACCGAGGGCTCTGCCGCAGTTCGGGCACTCGGATTCTGTGCCCTCGAGCGCTGCGGAGCATCCTGGACATGTCAGTTGCAGCGGCACCTCTTCGGGAGCCTGGGACGCAGCCTCCAGCTCCTCTTCGGTAGCTGCAATCGAGATCGAGGTGAGGTCCATCTGGCACGCGGGACAGTTCCTGTACTTCCTCGAGATCCTCGTCCCGCAGAATGGGCACTCGAACTTCATCCCCTTCTCGAAGACCTTCCCGCATCTCGGGCAGGCCATCTCCCTCCCGGTCACTCGAAAGCTACACGCAGGACAACCGAAGACTCGATCCGCCTTGGGGGGCATTGCATCAGGCCGGTGGATTATGCCATGGGCGACGAAGCACCCTGTTTTGCCTCGGGGTCGCTCGCACAGGCAGGGAATCTATTGATGTGTCTGAGTATTGTAACTTTCCTCCGCTCACGTGAGGTCCGGACCCGCGGGGGGTATGACCCTAATTTCGCACATGCCGTTCGCCGCTTTGGTCTTTTCAGCACTTTTCCGGGTCATCGACTGCGGCCCTCTCCAGGGGGGTTTGCGGAGCCCGAGTCCCCGTGGGGAATGAGCCCGGGCTCCGGGAGCACAGACCGTCGCATTCGACTCAGTCTTCCGGCGGCGGCAACGGCTGCTCTTCGGATTCCGTCTTCTGATCCTTCGATGCCCATGCGTGATTCTTCACCCCGCCCTTCTTCTGCAGCTTCAGGAACAGAAGCACCGACATCACAGCGAAAGCCGCCGCGAGTGCTCCTATCATCGCGAGCGAGAACACCACCGTCGACAGCACTCCCGGTGGGTAGTCGAAGACGAGCGTGGCCTGCTTCTCGCCTGTGACCTGGACGCTCGTGGTCTGCGTGAGGCTGACATGCGTCATCATGAACTCGGTCGCGTAGTGCGCCTCGACGGTGACCGTCTGGTCCGGCAATCTGAAGCCGGTCCTGCCGTTGACCGTCGCGCCGTAGCCTATCGTCTCTCCTTGGGCGTCCTTGAGCACGACCTCGACCCCGTCGAGCGGATCTCCGCCGGAATCGTTCGTGAAGATCTCGAGGTACGACACGGCGCACTTGACCACGATGTTGGCATCTCCGGTCAGGGTGACCTCTGTGCTGTTGACGAGGTTGCCGTGCCAATACGTGTCTATCTCGAGCGTGCCGATCGGGAGGACAACGTGTATCGCGCCGCTGTCGTTCGTCATCTGGCTCACGATGACGTCCGTCGCGGACCTCACGACTATGTGCGCCTCCTCGAGCGCCAGCCCCTTCGTGTCGAGGGCAAGGATGTTGACGCTGCAGACCTGTCCCACGATCGTTATGTGCATGTTGTCCGCGACTACGATCTCGGATTCGGAGGCTATCAGGTTCCCATGCCAGTAGATGTCGACATCGTAGGTTCCGGCAGGAAGGCGCGAGACCGAAGCGCCTGACGTGTTAGCAAAGGTCGAGTCGATGAGTATCTGGGTGTCCGATGAGAGCCACGCGACGGTGCTCATCGGGATGGGCGTGTGCTCCGAGTCCACGACGTGCACAGTCATGTAGAAGACATCGCAGCGCACGGCGAGCGCTCCGTTCTCGGAGACGTTGGCCGCGCCGTCGTAGACCAACGAGCCACGCCACCATACGTTGAGGGCGCTCTCTCCAATCGGGACTTGAGAGATGACGCCCACGGACCCAATGTTGTCTGAGACGCGCACGGGCAGGGCCTCGCCGTCCGGATACTCGAAGAAGACCGCGGCCGATGGAAGCGACGCCCCCAGAGAATCCACAACGATCAGCTCGGGGTAGAAGACCGAGCAGTCTGCGTAGACGACTTGGTCGCCGGTCACGTTGACCTCGGACGTGTTGACCAGCACGTCGCGCCAATACACGCTTAGGGTTCCGTTGCCGAACACTATCATGTTCGCCCAGCCGGTGTCGTTCGAGACGGCGGAAGGCGCCCCATCATATGTCACGAGAGCCCCGACCAGGGGTTCGTCCATCGAGTCGTTCAGGTGCACCGCGAGGTTGTGGATGATGCCGATCGCGAACGAGCCGATGGCGAGCTCGTCAAACGGCTCGAACGCTAGTTGCGAGAAGTAGTAGAATGTGGTCATGCCGGAGTTGTCCACGGCCCATATCTCGTAGGAGTAGACGCCGACAGGAGTCTCCGTATAATTCCACCTTAGCTCGTACTGCGAGACGGCACTCATGTCCGAACCCGCGACACGTACCATCGGGATGTCGTCCAATCCGGCGAGGGCCGTCCCGTTCGGGTCTCGAACCGTGATGTTGACCCATCGAACGTCGTAGCCGCCGTACGGGTCGCTGATGTTGGCGAAGAACGACATCGTGGTGTTGCCCTCATCCACGAACCCGTTCGTCACCCCTCCATCGTGGTCCTTCGTGCCGCAATCGTCGATCGTGAGCGGGTTCTGCGTCTGTACGAGCAGGCGCGAGTCGAACCTGTGGCAGCTGTCCCAGAAGACGGTCACGTTCGTGTACTGCGAGCCGACGCCGGCTCCGGAGGCCCCCGGGTTGACCGTGAGGACGAACCTGATGGTGGAGCTCGCGCTGAAAGTGTGCGTGAAGACCAGCGGGAAGACCATCGGGGCGGACGGAGGATAGGTGAAGAGCGGCGTGTCGCTCGCAATGTTGTACAGGTAGACCGAGGTCCCGTTGAAGTCGAGGTCCTCGATGTCCTGCTGGGTGACCTCGAAGATCTCGATGCTCCCTGCGAAGTTCGGCTGGCCTGTCCCGACCTCGCCGGTGATCCAGAGGATCGTGTCGATGCAGCTGACGGTCAGGTTGGACGCCGCGGGCGGGAACATGTACCACTGCATCGCGAACTGCTCCTGGCCTGAGAAGCTCCTGCCGTCCCCCGTCATGTTGAAGGGAAGGTCGGTGTCGAAGAAGCTGAGCACGCTCAGCTCAGGGGAGATGTACCGGCCCGTCTCGCCAGTGTGCAGGAAGTGAATTATCTCATGAGGCGGGTCCGCGGCCTGCGCTTCTGCGACTTGCGGACTCTCCGCGTCTCGCGGTTGGATCATGCTGAATCCTGACAACACCATCGCTGCGGTCACGAGCAGGGCACACAATGCTGGAATCGCGCTCTTGTGCATCTTTAGGCCTCCGGGGGGTATGAACGGACGTGCTTTGAGCCTGGGGATACTTAAGCGGCTATGAGACAAGATCAGAAGAATGGAACAATCATCAAACCAAGAAAATGGGGAGGGAAAGGGTTTTGACCGGACCGGTGGCGGCCGCGCGTCTATTCGGTCACCGCACCGTAGTTGTAGTCCCAGTTGTAGTCGTGGTTCCAGTCGTAGTCGTTGTCCTGGCAACCGCCGCAGGAGCCGTCCTTGAGCTGTTGCTGGGTCTGGTCCTGAGTGTGATCGCAGTCACCGCTGCCGGCTGCAGCGACGACGCCAACCCCGCCCAACATGAAGGCGGCGCCGACCATCACGGCCACCATCGCGCTTGTTATCATCGGTTTTTCACCCCTCTTTCGGTTGTTGGCCCCTGTGGGCCACGCAGTCTCGATTTGTGCTCTATCACTTAAGGCGCTTATGGTGCAAACGTCGAAGGTTAGAGCAATCCTCAATCAATCCCAGATCTGCGGTCGCGAGTGTTCTACGCGTGTACCAAATCGGTTAATACGGACCATCTACCATGTGTTTCCGTATGTCTATGAGGACCAAGGCCGCGTTGATCGTCGCACTCTCCCTGGTGACGATTTCACTCGCCGTCTCAGCTCCGGTCATGGCGGACGAGGAGGACATCTCGTACGAGGTCATGCCGGGGCACATCGAGGCCCACGCCGGGAACACGACGGTCCTCATATCGACTGCGGTGCCCGCGGCCTCTGTGCGGGCAGGCACTCTCGAGAACTACACCGGGGACGGGCTAGTCCTGCGGTCGTTCCTCGGGTACAACCACACACTCGGCGGTGCATTCTCTCCAGAGCTGGTCCAGTTCAGGGCCCGCACCAACTCCACCTCGTGGACCGTCGCCGGGCCTCAGCTGAGGGAGACCGTCGAAGGGCAGGCCCTCGAGGTGAAGCTGACGGCGGTGCTCAGCATCATGGCCGCGAAGGGAGGTCCAGGCGGAATGGGGCCGGGCCAAGGCGGCCCGCCCTCCGTAATACCGGACTGGGCCGAGGTCACGGTCACCTTCACACTGTCGTCGAAGAACTACTCGGCATTCTACCAGGGGGTCCCAGCGTCCCCCGCGTACCCGATCAACGGCAGCTCGGAGCTCAAGGCAGACGTCAGCGTGACGGTCCTGAAACCGCTGCCGGTCGACAGCCTCGCCTTGGACTTCGGCGTGATGAAGATGGACGACGCTTTCTTCGGGGCTTCCACCTCCGCAGGACCGTACATGTTCAGAGGATATCAGATGAGCGGGGTATCCAGCAGCAACCCGTACGTGAACGAGACCCTGGGCACGACGGAGATCGCGAACCAGTTCTCGTACAGGTCGGGGTTCAAGCAGATGTTCGAGTTCGTGAACGCCACCGGCACCCCCGACGGATTCTTCTCATGGGCACGACAGGCCAGGATCTCGAATGTGGCAGGCACGGAGCTGTCGAACGTTTCTGCCTACTACAGGACCGACGGCGAGTCGCTTGTGGTCTACCTCTCCACTCCTCTCACCGCGGACACGATAACGATCGACCACGACCCGAGCGTCGGCGTCTTCGGGGTAGTCCAAGTCGTGCCCTTCCTCCCGTCCGGAGGGCTCGTGAGCACATCGCTCCTGTCCTTCGCCATCGGGGCCGTCGTTGGCGTCGGAGCCGCGGGCGGTGTCGGGGCGTACGTGCTCGCCCGGGCTACTCGGGAGGACTCTTCCGATCCTGTTGACCTGGAGAGGAACCGCTACTATCGCGGGCCTCGGTAGGCTCGCCCGCCTTCTTCTGCTCAGACGGTTTCTCGGACGGTTTGCTTGCGCCCACGTAGCTGGCGACGAACTCGTCGACCAGTCTGTCGACGAAGGACCTCCTGTACACGATGAGCAGGTCCGAGACCTTGTCCGGGTCGACCACCGTGAGGCGCGACTCCCTCCCCACCTTCTCCACGCTTACCACGCCTTTCGAAACGAGCCGCTTGATGTGATACGACAAGGTGCCGCCGGAGACCGAGAAGTTCTCGAGCACCTGCCCATGGGTGGCCCCAGGGTTCCGGAGAAGGTATATGATGATGCCCCTCGGGATCTCCTGCCTGAGCGCGGAGAGCATCTGCCGCTTGTCCCTCCCGAGCTGGCCACCCGGGAAGTACCTCGTGAAGCTCTCCTGCTTGTCGACGCTGAGGAGGCCCTTGTCCGCGAGGTAGTCCAGGTGATAGCTCAGCACGCCGATCGGCATCGATGTTATCCTCTGCAGCTCGCGGAAGTGCACTCCAGGGTTCTGCCGGATGGCCTCGTAGATGCGACGCCTCGTGCTCAGCTCAAGTGGGTCTTTCAAGGCGTCTTCCTCCGAGCAACCCTGCGACGAGGACCACGGCGAGGACGAGGGCGTCAACGAGCGGGAGGACCCAGGGGTCTTGGACGCTGAACGCCTCCGAGTAGATGCTCGCCACGAGAAGCACGGCCGTGAGGGCGACGTGGAACACGAGACCGATCGAAGTGAAGAGAAGTCCCCGGAGGCCGCTCCTTCTGTACGACAAGAGCGTGACCGCGAGCAGGACGAGGGCGGCACCCAGCAGCAGACCCAGCGCGATGTCCTCGGCTACGACCATGTCACCATCCTTCCGAATGACCTACATGGGTTTAATGGGTGCGAACATCCGCCTCCGCGCTCCCGGAGCCCTCGGCCTTGACGGGCGCGGCCGCCAGCCCCTTCGGCGGCCCTTCCTTCTTCTGAGGCGGTCTCCTGGCCCCGTCTCTGCCAGCGGAGAACAGGAGCGCTGCGGAGGCAGCAGCTGAGAGGAGCACCACGATCGTCAGGGTCGCGATAATCGTGCCCGTGTCGCTCGGCGGGAGCACTCCGCTTTGCAGGGCGAGTAGGACGAGGATCACGTCGGTCATGCCCCTCGCGACGTTCCCGAGCACGGCCCGCGTCTCCACCCGGTTGAGGATGAGGACGTAGGAGAGCCCCAGGGTCGAAGGCACGCGCACCAGGATCATTCCGATGGATATCAGGACGGCCACTATGACGACCTGCGCGTTGATTATCTCAAGTGTTATGAGGAGGCCCAGGTACACGAAGAAGAATGTCCTCAGGGCGAACGCAACCTCGGACTGGAACGTCTTGAGCATTCCGTCGTGGGCCTTGACGCCATCATCGTGCCCCTCGGATGGCAGCACATAGCCCACCGCGAAGCCGAAGACGAACGCTGCCACCGCGCCGCTGCTCCCGACGAACCCTTCGAAGACTGCATACACGACTATGGCAAGCGCAACGGTGGCCATCGCCACGAACTTGTGCGCCGCGAGCCTATGGGAGAGAAGATGCCATGCCGCCCCAAAAACGAACGCTCCGACCGCGGCCACTGCGGCGGCGATCGCGTACGGCAGCACGGTGTTCAGCGTGACCGCGCCCTTGTAGTTCAGCAGGAAAACGACGAGCACTACCGCGATGACGTTCGTGAGCACGCCCTCGAGGACGATCACTCCGCTGGCGTGTTCACCTATGGCCAGACGCCTGGCGAAGCTCGTTGCGATGGTGGCACTCGGGCCGGCGAAAGCCGCGGCGAGGACCAGGGAGGTGAGCTCGTCGAGGTGGAGCGTCATTCTAACGAGGAACCAGACGAGGACGAAGGTCAAGGCCATCGCCCCGGCTATATGTCCGAGGATGGCCAGCATCTCGCGCCTCTCTACCTCAAGGCGCAGCGTGAGTCCTCCCTCGAACAGTATGAACGCCAAGGTGAGGGCCGTGAAGGCGGGCAGCACTGGCTGGAGAGAATCCACCATCGTGCTCCCGAAGGGGGAAACCGGGATGTGCCCTAGAACGATCCCGAGAGCTATCAGCACGATGAAGTCAGGCACGTGGAACCTGTCGAAGCTCAGGGAGGCGAGGAACCCGGCAAGCAGAATTGCGCCGGCTATGAGTAGAGATACCCAGGGATCGTTCATTGAATCGACGCCGAACCGATTCTGTGCCGGTCATCTATGTTTGTGACGTAGAAGGAACGGCTCAAGAGTTATCTAAACTCGTTTTGGTTAGGATGGCGAGAGGTGGCATTCGTAGCGACCGCACCAGCCAACCCCGAATCCGCACCGGAGTTCCGCACCGACATCTCGAAGGGCCTCACGTCTCAGCAGGTCCTCGAGGCTCGCTCTCGGTACGGATTCAACGAGACGCCGGAGCCTCCGAGGCATCCGGTCAGGGACTTCGCGAAGCAGTTCTGGGGCCTCACGGCTTGGATGCTCGAGCTCACCCTGGTGGTCTCCCTGCTTCTCGGGAAGTACCTCCAGTTCTACATCATATTCGCACTCCTGGTGTTCAACGCGGCCCTTGGGACCTTCCAGCAGGCTCAGGCGACGAGGGCGGTCAAGGCGTTGAGGACCAGGCTGCAGATCAACGCCCGCGTCCTGAGGGACGGCCAATGGATCAGGATCCCGGCGCGCGAGCTGGTCCCGGGGGATGTCGTCAGGCTGAGGGCCGGCGACTTCGTCCCTGCGGACCTGAAGATCGTGAAGGGGGAGCTGGAGGTCGACCAATCCGTCGTGACGGGCGAGTCCCTCCCCGTCGCGAGGCACCTTGACGAGCTGTTGTACTCGGGCTCCGTGGTGAGGCGTGGCGAGACGAGCTCCGTCGTTCAGGCGATCGGCACAAAGACGTACTTCGGGAAGACCACTGAGCTCGTCCAGACAGCGAGCCCGAAGCTTCACATGCAGGCCGTGACGGCCAGCGTCGTCAAGTGGCTGGTGGTGATCGTCGGCGTGCTCCTGGCTGGCGCCTTCATCGTCACCTTCATCAGAGGGGAGAACCTGCTCGACCTCCTCCCGCTCGCGCTGGTCCTCCTGATATCCGCGATTCCGGTCGCCCTTCCGACGATGTTCGTGGTCAGCATGGCCATCGGGTCCGTGGAGCTCGCGAGGAGAGGGGTCCTCATCACGAGGCTAGGCGCAGTGGAGGACGCCGCCACGATGGACACCCTGTGCGCTGACAAGACCGGCACGGTGACGATGAACAAGCTCGCGGTCACAGCCGTCCTGCCCATGAAAGACTTCACGCAAGAGGATGTCGTCCTCTACGGAGCGCTCGCATCTCACGAGGCTGACCAAGACCCGCTTGATCTGGCCTTCATAAGTTCCGTCATCAAGACCGACTCGCATTACAAGGAATACAAGCAGCTCCGGTTCACCCCGTTCGATCCTTCCACGAAGCGCACGGAGGCAATCGTCGAGAAGGGAGGCAGACAGCTGAGGGTCATGAAGGGTGCCGTCCAGACGCTCGCAGACCTCAGCGGCGTCTCCAAAGAGGGGCTGGAGGAGATCGAGCACAGGATGGACCAGTTCGCGAGGAGCGGCTACCGGACCCTCGGGGTCGCTGTCTCTGACGAAAGCGCGAGGCCGAGACTCGCGGGGCTCGTGGCGCTCTGGGACCCTCCGAGGAACGATTCCGCGCAGCTCGTGGCGGCGCTGAAGAGCCTTGGTATTTCCGTGAAGATGCTCACTGGCGACGCGCTGCCCGTTGCGAACGAGATGGCCCGAAAGGTCGGCCTCGGCAAGGAGATTGTCAGGGCCTCCGAGTTCGAGAAGGTGGAGAAGACGGACCCGAAGGAGGCGGGCGAGATGGCAGAGGCATCCGACGGGTTCGCGGAGATATATCCCGAGGACAAGTACATCATCGTCAAGGGCCTCCAGTCGAGGGGCCATGTCGTCGGGATGACCGGGGATGGCGTGAACGACGCCCCAGCGTTGAAACAGGCCGAGGTGGGCATCGCGGTCAGCAACGCGACCGATGTCGCCAAAGGGGCGTCGAGCGTGGTGCTCACGAACGAAGGGCTCACGGACATCGTGGGCCTTATCCAGCACGGGCGCAGGATCTACGAGCGCATAACGATATGGACGCTCAACAAGATCATCAAGACCTTCGAGATCGTCGTCTTCGCGACGCTCGCGCTCATACTCACAGGCATCACGGTTGTGGGGGCGTTCGAGGTCGTGCTCCTGCTGCTGGTCAACGACTTCGTCACCATCTCACTGTCTACGGACCGTGTGAGGTGGTCTCAGAAGCCTGACACGTGGAACATTGGGAAGCTCGTGCGCGTCGCGGTCGCGCTGGGCGTCCTCACGATCATCGAGCACTTCTTCCTGCTCGTCATCGCCCTCAACAACCTGGAACTCGCAAGGGACGATCCTATGCTCAAGACGTTCGCATTCGGGATGCTCTTCTACTCGGGCGTGTTCACGATCACGATCATACGCGAGAGGAAGAGGTTCTGGAACTCGCGCCTCGGCAACGGCCTTCTCATAGCGCTGGTGCTCGACGGGATCTTCGTCGCGCTCATTTCTACGTACGGCATCCCTGGGCTGACCCCGATACCCTTCGCATACACGCTGCTCATCGTCGCGTACTATGCCTTCTTCGTCCTAGTCGTGAACGACTCGGTGAAGTACGAGCTCGTGAAACGTGTCGGTCTGAGCTGGTAGCAGGCGCGCCCGTTCTCCACGGGGACTGGTGATTCGCACCGCCTTTCTGATACGTCGCACAGTCAATATTCAACATGCGACTAAGAAAAGAGCGGAGGTAATGAAAATGCCCGAATTCAGATGCGCTGACATCGGCATGCAGTGCGGTTTCAAGGCGGAGGCCCCCAGCAGGGAGGAGCTCCTGCTGAAGATCGGCATGCATGCCGCGAGCGAGCACCAGATGAACGAGGTCGAAGGGAACGTCCTGAAGTCGATTCAGAACGCAATCAAGTACTGATGCTCGTTCCAAACCCGTTTCTTCCCCTATTTGTTCCGATTCTCACGCGGATATCGAGTCGCCGCTCTCTCCAGATTCTTCCGGCCATTGCTTGATATGGCGGCAGTGAATCCTCGCGGACGGTGATTCAGATGGTTGCCAAACCCTCGAAGACGGAGCCTGAGGAGACTGAAGGGCCGACGCCGTTTTCCGGAATGGGCATCCCCTTCCTCTGGCCGTACTACTTCTTCATGGGCGAGCAGACCGTGGACGCCATCAAGCAGAACATCAAGGTCCTCGACGAGCTTCAGAAGACGAGGCACCGGTCGCTCAAATGGACGACCGAGAACCGCGTCACGCTCGACCTGAGGACGCATCTGCTGCGCGAGTTCAAGCCGGCCAGGACGGGACGGACCCGCACTCTCATCGTGCCTCCCTACTCGGGCAACTCGTCGGTGATAGTGGATCTCAACGAGGAGCGGAGCGTGGTCAAGGTGCTCTCCTCGAACGGCGTGAAGGGCCTGTGCTCCGTGGACTGGAAGAGCGCCACGCCCGACATGAAGGACTTGGACATCGACAACTATCTGGCCGATCTCAACGTAACCGTCGACGACCTCGGCGGGCATGTCAACCTCGTCGGGTTCTCACAGGGGGGCTGGCTTTCGGCGATGTTCGCCTCGCGATTCCCGGAGAAGGTGAAGTCGCTGGTTCTGTGCGGGGCGCCGATCGACACGCACGCCGGCTCCGGGACCATCCGCACCTACGCGAGCAGGTTCCCGATGAGTTACTTCGAGACCCTCGTGGCCAGCGGCGGGGGCGTGCTCGAGGGGGAGTACATGATCGGGGCCATGAGGACTGCGCGTCCCGGCGAGCACTACATGGACAAGTACCTCCAGCTCTACGAGCACATCGAGGACAAGAAGTTCCTGAAGGACTTCGAGATCCTCGAGAAGTGGTTCACCCACACGATCGACCTCCCCGGCAGATGGTACCTGCAGGCGGTCAAGGAGATATTCCGCGAGAACAGGTTCTACAGAGGGCTGTTCGTCGGGCTCGGAAAGAGGCTGGCCCTCGATGACATAGCCTGCCCTACATACCTCCTAGCGGGGGAATGGGACGATGTCACCCCGAAGGAGCAGGTGCTGCACGCGGCAGACCGGATCGGGACCAGGAAGTCGGATATCGTGCAGGAGGTCGCCCCTTCAGGACACTTGGGGCTGCTGACCAGCCAGGCGGTCCTCAACACCTATTGGCCGAGGATCGCGCGCTGGCTCAGAAGGAGCTCCGGATAGTCTCGGCGAAGCGACTAGGTTGATATACCTTGCCCTTCGCGAACCGTATCAATCCAGTCTTTTATCGAAGGGTCTAAATACATCGCAAAATCGTTTATTCCACACAGGACGGAATCGAGAAGGTACCCCCTATGAGCAGGACATCCATTCCAGCAGTAGCTCTAGTGCTAGTTCTGGTGGCATCTGGCTTCTTGGTGGCCACCGGGAAAGTCGCCGCCGACAAGGGCGACCGCGACTCGTACGGATACGCTTGGACAGACAGCAAGGCACCGATCCCGAGCGTGACGTTCAACTGGGTCGAGATTCGAACGACAGGGACATACACGCATGTGACATCGGACGACAGCTACGGCACCGGGTTCCCGATAGGATTCAACTTCACGTTCTACGGGAACAGGTACACGTCGTTCAACGTCACGACGAACGGCCTCTTGATGTTCGGGGGCGCGTCCACTGTTTACTCGAATCAAGCGATACCGTACAGCTCCACCCCGAACAACTTCATCGCATTGTACTGGGACGATATGGACGTCGATTCCGAGCCCCAGCACGGGATAATCTACGAGACGCAGGGCACCGCCCCGGACAGGCAGCTCGTGGTCGAGTACCTGAACTTCACGAGACTTAGCTCGTCCTCGAACCACATGATAGCGGAGATCATTCTGAAGGAAAATGGCGACATATGGCTCCAGTATCTCTCATTGAGCGGGACTCTCGGAGGAAGCGCGACCATCGGCATCGAGAACTCGGCTGGCACGACAGGGTGCCAGTACTCCTGCAACCAGGCCGTGCTCGAGGAGAGCCTCGCCATCAGGTTCAACTTCTCGCCGGTCGCGATCGGCCCGTCTGCGACCCAGACCGGCAAGCCGGGCACGGTCCACGACTACACGCTGACGGTCACGAACCGCATGGCGACTGATGAGTCCTTCGTGATCACGGGCACCGGGATCGAAGGATGGCCGGTCGTCGTGACCGACTCCTTGGGAGACGCGCTGGTCGACACCGATCTCGACGGGCTGCCGGACACGGGCTCGATTGCCGCGAATGGCGGGACCGCGACCATCCACGTCTCTGTCACGATCCCGTCCTCGCCATCCGCCCCGACGGAATACACTCTGGTCAACGCCAGCGCGCACAGCAATCCGTTGTTCTACGACGTGTGCGTGGTCACGACGGAGGAGTCGGAGGCCTGGTTCGTACCTCCGCATACCAGCTATGGGGTCGACTTGAACAGCGACGGGCTCTACGACACCCTGAATCTCACGGTGTCCGTCCACGTCAGGACGGCCGGCTACTACACGGTGTACGGATACCTGTACTCCCCGTCCGGATACAACCTGGGGTACCAGTCGGACTACAACTACTACGCCTCCGGAGCACAGGCATGCGAGCTCGCATGGAACGGATGGCCGATCCGCGAGACTGCTGATGACGGGATCTACTACGTGAACCTCGAACTCTATTCCTCCACATGGACTCTGCTGGACACCGACACCCACTACACGGACTACTGCTACGCCTCGGACTTCACGGTGCGGCCGGCAATGCTTGATCCGCCCCACTACGACACGCCCTCCGATGACGATTCCGATGGCCTCTACGAGACGCTCACGCTCCACACGAACGTGACGGTGAACTACGACGGCCTCTATCGCGTGACAGTCTACATGTACGACAACGACTGGGACTACATGCTCACGAACTACACCGAGGTCACACTTGACGCGGGTGCGCGGACGGTGGACCTCGGGTTCGACTCCGAGGCGATGCGAACGAGTGACGGCACGGACGGTCCGTACCACTTCTCGATCAACCTGTACGGATACGTCCGGGGCTCGTGGATCAGCCTCGATTCCGGCGGCTACACCACGCCCGCGTACTCCGCGTCCCAGTTCGAGGCGCCAGATGCCTTCTTCCAGAGCCCGCACGACGACTACGCATCGGACACGGATTCCGACGGCTACTACGACTGGCTGTACGTCGATGTTGGCGTCAACGTGACGGTCGCCGGAGAATACACCGTCACCGGGGAGCTCTACGCATGGATCTATCTCATAGACACCGTCTCGAACCGCACCTACATGGACGTCGGCTGGCACGCCGTGAGCCTTGCATTCCCGGGATTCCCGATCAGATATCAGGGGGACAGCGACGACTTCGACCTCGAGCTCACTCTGATGAGTGAGACCGAGACCCTCGATACTGACGAATACACGACCGACTGGTACTGGTGGAACGATTTCGAGACCGCTCCCGGATGGTTCGTCGCCCCGTACGAGTCGGGAGTCCAGGATCTGGATGCGGACGGCCTGTACGACAACCTGCTCGCCAACGTCACGGTGAACGTGACGGCGAGCGGCACGTACGAGATATATGCGGAGCTCCGGGACTGGGCCAGCGACACTATCTGCGATGCCACGAACAGGACCTATCTGTCGGCGGGCGAGACCGTCATACACTTCTCGTTCCCGGGCTGGATGATCAGGCAGAACGGACGTGACGGTTCGTGCTACATCTACATCTACCTGTACGACGAGGACGGCAGGGAGATGGACTCGGACTCGTTCTCGACCGACTACTACTACTCCACGGACTTCCAGACCCTTCCTGCCGTGTTCGGCACCACGGGGAACACGCTGTATCCCCGCGATGACGGCACAGACGGCGTCAACGACACGATGGTGATGGAGGTCAACGTGACTGTGGACGTCGCCGGATACTACTACGTCTACGGCACGCTGTACGACAACTCCTGGAACGTCGTCGGGCAGGAGCGCGTCCTTGTGTGGCTGCCCGTGGGATACGACATGGTCACCATCGAGTTCCCCGGATGGCTCATTCACGCGATCGGCGTGAGCGGGACGTTCTGGTGCTATTCATATCTGTACGATCGGAGCCTCAACATAATCGACTCCCAGAGCTTCAACGGCGGCGTATGGTACAACGACTTCAACTCCAGCGTTCCGAGGATCGTGTCCTCGTGGGCCACGTCGACGCCGACGATAGACGGTGTCCTCCCGAGCGGCGAATGGTCGGCCGCGACCGTAGTGGACATGTCGGCGGCATACTCGCTCAACGAGGTGGGCGCAAAGCTGATGGTCATGAACAACGGGACCCACGTGTTCATCGCTCTCGACGTGTACACGGACACGAGCGACGATTCGAGCGACATGAGCGCGATAGGCTTCGACACGGGGAACGACGACGCGACCTCGGACGGAGGCGAGGACGAGTTCAACATCTACGCGAGCGGCACCGAGAGCCACTACACGTACCAAACGTTGTGGAGCGGCTGGAGGCTCGATTGCTCGCCGTTCGAAACGGCTGGGGACCACGCTGGCCTCGCGGCCGCCGCAGGGTTCGGCACCAGCCCGGGATACGCGTTCTCCCACCGGATATTCGAGTACTCGGTCCCGCTGACGCTGCTGGATGCCGCCATGGGAGATGTCCTGGGCTTCATCACGAGGTCTCACAGCTTCACGGGCTTGGAGGACGTCCACAACGGCACCGTCAGCTGCTGGCCCCTGAAGGCGTCAGTGATGACCCTGCCGACATACGGTGAGCTGGCCCTCGCGCACCATGTGATGACCCCGCCACCCGTCACGGCCCACTCTCTCGCGGGCACGGAAGGCGAGAACGCCTGGTACAGGAGTGCGGTGACGGCGACTCTCACGGCCACGGGCGGCGACGGAGGCGTCGACTACACAGAATACTCTCTGGACAACGGATCATGGACCAACTACACTGCGCCACTAGTCGTCGAGTCAAACGGCACGCACACCCTGCAGTACCGCTCGGTGGATGTCGCCCTCCAGGCGGAGAGCGTCAAGACGGTCACATTCATGATCGACCAGGTCTGCCCGGTGACGGCTGCGGCCAAGTCGGGCACATGGGTGTGGCTCAATTCCACAGACGGGCACAGCGGGGTCGCGTCCGTGACGTACCGGATCGACGGCGGCTCGTGGACCACATACACGGGCGGGTTCAACGTGTCCCTCGGGAAGGGGACGCACACGGTCGAGTACTTCGCCACGGACCTCGCGGGGAACCCGGAGCAGATGAAGTCGATAACAGTCGAGGTGACCTCTGGGAGCGGCGGAGGGATCTCCGGACTGCTGTCCAACCCGATCCTGTGGATCATACTGATCGCGGCGGTCGCGGGAGTGCTGGTGCTTCTGCTCGTCGTGGCGAGACGCAAGAAGGGAGGCCAGCAGCCGGCCTCATATCCGGGTCCGGCGCAGCCGATGCCGGTCCAGCCCCAGCCGGACTTCCCCTTCCAGCCCGGCCCGCCGCCTTCGGGCTGAGATCCGGACTCAAACCTCTCCAAACCTCTTCGATCCTTCCATTTCTTTGGCTCTACGCGAGGTTGACGCTCCAGTTCTTGCTTTCGAACATCGACACAACCCCCATAAAGTCTGGCAGCAAGACGTTTATCACGTACTCCGCCTGCTCGCCACCGCTCAGCTTCACCGCAAGGATCCCCGTGTAGCTGTGCGGCGTGGTCGTATTGCCTAGAGTGATGTTGATGAGAGTCGCGTTGAATGTGATGTGGCATTCGATCGTGGCGCCCCCGCCCAGGATGCCCGAGTTCTTCACGGTCACGTTGAACGCGTAGCTCGCATTCTCGGACGAGAAGGCGGGGTCATCTGCGTGCGTCCATGTGACGATGCTGATTCTCGGCGCGACAACGAGCAGATATCCGCTCAACGCGATGACGATGATGAGCGCGACGACTATCGCGGCGACTACCTTCGCGCGGCTCTTCCTCGGGTCCATCGGATTCATCGGTGGCAACGGCGGGGGCGGTGGTGGCGCTGTGGACATGGACGTTTTCACCAGGGCCCGAATGGCCTGCGCCGACCATTACGCTTTCGCTCACAGCGTTCTGTTCAGAAGCTCATATCAGCCTAGCGGCGGAGAGGCCTCTTCCGGAGGCGACGGGGGATGCTCGGCGTCCGTCTTCCAGAGCGCCTCGGCCTTCTTCTCCTTCCCCCTGCGGCTGTTCTCCCTTACCCAGGCCTTTATGAGGACGTCCGCGCCCGCGAAGTCCGTCTCTATGTCCCCCGTCCAGTCGACGAGGTTCTTGCGGTAGATCCGGTCGAACTTCTCGATGAACTCTCCAAGCTTGACCTCGATGCCCTGGGGCTGGTCCCCTTCGAAGACGACCGCAGCGAACGCCTTCTCGCCCCTGTGAACCATCACCTGGTACTCCCGGAACCCGAAGGTCGTGAGCGAGTCGTGCTTCTTGGCCATCGAGTCCTCCACGAAGTTGAGCACCGCGGTGAGCATCCCGCTGAGTACCTGGTCGTCGATCTCTCCCGGGACAGGCCTCGCCAATCGTGTGATGAGGAAGCCGTCGTTGTGTATGACCATCATGTCGCGGACCACGAACGGCTTCTTCCTCCTGAGGACCGCGAACGCGAAGAATACGACAGCCGCCGCTGCGGTAGCGGCCAGGGCGAGCCACAGCAACGGGTTCGAGGAGGGCGTCGGGTGTGGCGCTGCGTAGATGGTCACAGAGATCGAATCCGCGCTGAAGAGGTTGTCCTGGTCGAAGACGGTGATCGATATCGTCACGGTCCGGGAGTCTTCGTCGTCCTCGAGGTACCCCTCCGGAAACTCGAAGACCATCACGCCATTGTGAATCGTGACATAGTCCGCGTAGTCGGAGCCGACGACGAATCTGAAATCCGCAAGGATGGAATCGGGGTCCTGGACGCTCTTCGTGATGTCGAGAATCGTGTGCGTCCCCTCCGTGACCGAGAAGGTATCGGGCAGGGTCAGGATCGGCTTGTCTGGGACGCTGATGACCAGCAGCTGGACGGTCGCCTCGACAAGGCCTCCGGAACCGTCGACGGCCCTGAGCGTGAGCCTCGCGAGCCCGTTCCAATTCAGGTCAGGGCTGAGCACGACCGTCCAGTTGCCGTTCGAGACCTCCGCTGCGGCGGTCACGTTGTGCGAGGATGTGAACGCGTAGATTACTAGTGGGTCTCCGTCAGGGTCCGAGAAGAAGTCGTTCACGGAACCCGCCTCAGGGTACCGCGCGGGCTCGTCCTCGTAGAATGAGAAGTCCGGAAGGGAGATTGCAATCACAGGCGGCCGGTCCGCGGAGATGGACACGTTCATGATCCAGTAGTCATAGAGCTCGCCGTCGCCCACGGTTATGTTGACGGGCACCTTCAATCCAGTCATTCCCGAAGGATACATGATCGTCAGCGTGAGCCCCTCGGCCCATACGTGCGGGTCGCTGGTGGTGACCGTGAGCGTGCTCTGGTCATCGTCGAGATCGCTGACGTAGGGGCGGAGGTCGAAGACGTACTCCTCTCCGTACCTCACCAGGATGTCGGGGATACCTGAGATGACCGGAGGCTGGTTCACCGCGATCACCGTGATTGTCATCGCGCTCTCGGCCCTTGCGCCTTCGCTGTCGCTCGCTCGGAAGACCACGTACTCCTCGCCGTACCACGATGTCGGGGCGTAGAAGTCGACCGTGTTGTTCGGCTGGATCATGACGCTCACGTGAGTGTTGCCGTACGCGTAGATGACGACATCGCCGTCCGGATCGGTGAAGAAGTCGTCGAGGTCGAAGTACTCAAGGACGATGTCCCCTTGATGCATGACGAGGTCCGGCAACGATCCCCTCGTCCTGGGAACGTAGTCGTCGGTCACTGTCACGAGGATGTAGGTCTCCGCCTGCAGGTCCCCGTCCGAGACGGTCAGCAGGATAGACTGCTGCGTTCCGTTCATGGACTCGGGGTAGTTGATCGTGAGCCACAACCCGTCCATGTGAACGAACGGCGCGTTCGTGGCGTCTATCGTGATCGTGAGATTCTCGAGCGCGGTCTCGACATCATGCAGGTAGTACTCCAGGTTGTAGGCGTAGGGGTCCTCGTATCTTACAATCAGAGGATCGATGGGATCGATCCACGGCGCATCGTTGACAGGAGTTATGTTCACATTGATGGAAACCCTCGCCATCATCCTGTCCGTATCGACGACCCGCAGCTCAATCGTCTCCGCACCGAACACGTTGCGAATGGTGGAGAAGGTGATAGTCATGTCTCCCGTCCGGTTCTCCCCAGAGATCAATACCTTGGTGTTGTTCACCACGTACCACTTCAGCTGGGAGATGTTGTCCTCTCGATCCGACACATAGGGTGAGATATCGAAAGTCCACGACCCGAAGTCCTCGGGTTTCGTCTGGTTACGCGGAATCGATGGGTCGATTTGGGGTGCCATCCGGAGAGGAGAGACGTCGATGTACCGTGACAATGTGACGCCTTCAATCGTGACGTTCAGGAATCCGCCGGAGACAAACATGTTGGTGGTCAGTATGACGGACGGCCCCATGGTCGTGTTCAGGAATCCGAGGCTAGCGTCCGCGTGCCATGTGATCGGCCTGTCCGCTATGAGATTCCCAAGCGCATCATATCCCACCGCTGTGAAGGTCGTACTGTTGTCCTCTGGGAGCCTCGTGATGTTCGGCTCAAGGACGATGTGGTCTGCCGCTCCAGGAATCACTGTGATCGGGGCGCTCACGCCCGATGCGCCGCCTCCGGATACAGCGATCCTTATCGTCTCTGCCACATCGTAGCGTTCGTTCGTGATAGTGAGATGTCCGCCTGTGGGCACAACCGCCGTCGTCACGTCGAGTGTTGCGGACGAGTTCGTTAGTCCCGAAGCGTCGAGGGATACGAGCTGTATCGTTCCCGACCAGTCGGCCGTGTTGTTCAAGGTGTCCTTCGGTTCAACGTACACCGAGAACTGCTGGCCTGCGACAACTGTCTGAGGCGCGGAAACGTAGAACCCCGAGTGCGATATCGTGTACACGAGCTCGAGGGCGTCTAGCGCCGGCGTTGCGAGAGTGTCATAGGTCGTGAGCGCGGCCCGGACCATGATGGAGGGCTCCGCGATCGGAATGCTGAACACAGAGCCAGACCCGAGGTTGACCCAGCTCGAGCCGTGGTCGGTCGAGTATGCGTACTCTATCAATCCGTTCGTCACAGATTGAGTGGCTTCCAGGCTCTGCCACGAGGCGAATGGCAGCGGGGACACGTCCTCGGTCATCGCGATGCCCGTCTCCTCGTAACGCTCGTGATGACATTCGAATCCCGAGAACGAGGGTGAGAACCAATCGTAGGACGTGCTCATCGTAACCATGTATTGCGTGAACATCGAACGCCTGTCTATCATGATGCCCGAGCTCGGCACGAGCGGACCCGTCCACCCGGTCCAAGAAGGGTCTGAGAGAACGGTCGAGTTGCCATTCCTGGCATAGACCTCTAGGGTACCTGTCTGGCCCAGAGGGTCGATCCTCGCATAGTCGAACTGCACCACTGGTCTGAGAGGCGACCCGCCGGAAAACACGCAAATCCCGAGCTGTACGCGTTTCGTGAAGTCGTAATGCGGAGAATAACCTGCGACGGGGGTCCACCCGGTGCCGTCCGCACTCGCGAACATCGAGTAGATGGTCCCGACGCGTTCCACCCTGAGGATCGCGCTCCTTTCGGTCCAGGCGATCGATCCGAGGACGGTGTCATTACCTGGATGTGAAACCTCCGCGACGATTGTTCCCAAACTCCCTGACCCTGCCTTGTAAAGCGTCAGCCAATTATCGTTGTCCAGCCTGAGCAGGATGCCGGCACCCATGCTGTCCGCCTGGAACCATTCTGTCAGTGACGCCTCAGCTCTGAAGTTGCCCACTATGGCCTGATGGAGGTAATTGACCCCCGAGGCCGGGTTGCTTGAGCTCGAACCGGTGACGTTCAGCCAGCCGTCGGTCGTGATCATGACCGATCCCCCCGAGTCGGTCGGATCCGACAACCAGGTCCATCTCGGAGAGAGGACGTCGGAGAACTCGTCTGTTGCCTTGGACTGCACTCCGCCTTCCCAGCTCGCCAGCGTGAAGGTCGAGTTCAGGCCATCCCCGAGCGCAGTCGACTGATAGGAGGCCGTCGTAGAGCCCGTCGTGTAGTTGATGAACAGGACAGGCCTCTGGTCGACCTTGTTCGCTTCGCAGCTTCCGAAGTTCTTCGTGTTGTCCTCGACAGTCTCGTTAGCCACGATGAGAAGTCCGTAGTTGGTCAGAACCCCCCTGGTCCAGAGATCGATCAATCTTGTGATGTCGAACGCGTGGTACCCTGGACTCGCATCGATGGTGCCCCAGGAGAATATCTCTGTCGAGTAGTCCCCGCCGAAGGTGTTCCAGGAGTGCATCGCGTCTCTCGTCTGCCACGAGACCCCTGGGTAGGGCTCGACCCAGCTTGCGTTGACGGAGTGGATCGTGTAGTTCAGAAGAGGCGCCTTGCTGTTCGTCTCGTACAGCAGGAGAGTCGCGTTCCATATTGTCGCCCCCGTGGGGATAGCCGAGAGATTGAACTGCATGATGATTCTCTCGCGACTGTTGTATGTCACCGCAGGGTCGTATTCCCCGTTGACGACCAGCCCCTCAGAGTCCTTCGGGGTGTACGTCGGGAACCATTCGTCGATGTAGGTGTCTTTTCCCTCAGGTCCCGCCTGGAGTCTCAATGTCTGCACTGTGAGGGAGGTGTTCTCGATGATCATGGAGTTCGGGATCGTTGAGATATCAAGATTCGTTCCAACGCCACGCTCGTAATCGGCCGTCGTGTTCTCGCCCACCGTTCGATTCAAGAGGCTCAGGCGGCAGACATCGTCCGCGACGGTGGTATTGGTGAGCGAGTAGTCCGAGGGGTCCGTGAAGTTCCACCGTATATTCCGGGACATGTCTCCGTCGTCGATGAACCACGGGTCCGAGGACACGGGGACCGCAAACAGGGGCACTGACGAAAGGAGCATGAGTGAGACTAGCACGATGGCTAGGGACGACCGTCCACGACCGTCGCTACCTGCGACTGTGGAGTTCCATTCGTGACCGGAGCTCATGGGATGCGAACCAACCTCGGTAGCTTTGGGGGATGAAAACTAGGTTCGCTGGTCTATATAAACCGGCGCGATATCGATATCGAAACTGAGAACGCTGCTGGCCGTCGACCATCACTCGAGGCCAGCATGGGCGGGAATCGTTCCGCATCCTCTCTCAAGGAATGTATAAATAATGGCGGGGGAAGCGGTTTGGTCCGAGCCTATTCGGTTCTCTCGGCCTAGCCCACGAACTCGGCGTCGTCCGTCTCGTTGAGCTCGTCGTCTGGAGCTTGCGTGATGTTCTTGGACAGCCATCTGTCCGCGTTGCTCAAGAGATGGTCGAGGCTGTTCTGCTGGCCTTTGTGGCTCTGCTCGGGCATCGTCGAGTTCTGGCCGAGGTGGTCTTGGTGGATGTCAATCGCCTTCTGCATCGGGACGTCGATCGCCCCTGCGGCGACGCCCGTCGCGCCGACACCCGTCACCGCCACGAAAGCCAGAACGATTGCCTTTGCGGCTGCTATCACTGTCTTGCACCTCCCTCTGTCTTTCCGCTTACGACTTTGACGTGACCCTAGAAGAACTCTGTGGCACAATCCCCGACGCGAGGAACAATCTCCGAAGCGTGTTGTCCATCATCGGACAAAGGCGTTACTGAAGATTCGCCAGAGGCTTCTCATCGATGAGAGCGCCTCCTTCCTGAAGACCACGGCCACGAGGATGGCGAGGAAGATGAGCGCGAAACCCGCCTCCGAGATGAAGTCCGTGGTGCCCATCGGCTGGTACGGCATGAGGCCGTACTCGAGGTGGAACCCGAAGTTCACGCCGCCCTGGAGGTTGAAAGTGACCTCCGGGTCGAAGTAGATCTGGTCCTTCACTATCGGCCAGAAGAATGCAACCCCGGCGAGGTCGAGAACGATGTGGGATGCCAGATAGAACTGGGCGACCAGCGCCCACGGGAGCCAGGACGGCCTGTGCACCTTCGAGTAGGCGATGACCGCGACCGGGATGATGATCACGAAGATGAAATTGTGGAACGCCGCCCGGTGGAGGCCGAAGGCCGCGTCGAAGTCCGGGAAGATGGCCAGCGGGGCGAGCAGGACCGCGATGCGGGTGTCGACCCGGAGCGCGAGCAGGATCAGAAGAGGGAGCGCGATGTGCAGGACCGGGTCCATCGAGGCGATTATGCCATCCCGGGTTTAGAACGGTTGCGATTGGCCCTCGCGCTGAAAGGGATAAAGTTCTTATCACCTAGGTGAGTGATGAATCTCTGAATTCTCTGACGAGGGGGCATGCAAGATGCATACTATGACCGATAAGAACCTGCACGAGGCGTTTGCAGGCGAGAGCATGGCGCATATGAGGTACATGATCTACTCCGACCGCGCGGAACAAGAGGGCAAGCCCGAGATAGCGAGGCTGTTCAGAGCGATAGCGAGTGCGGAGAGGGTCCATGCGACGAACCATTGGAGGACGCTCCAGAACATCAAGGGGTCGGTCGACAACGTCCAGGACGGCATCAACGGGGAGCACTACGAGATCACGGAGATGTATCCGACATTCAACAAGGTCGCCGAGTTCCAGGGGGAGAAGGGAGCGGTCAGGAGCACGTTCTACGCGCTTGAGACGGAGAAGGTCCACGAGGGGATGTACATCAGGGCGAAGCAGGCGCTGGAGCAAGGGAAGGACGCGAGCTTCGGGAAGATCCACATCTGCCCCGTGTGCGGCTACACGATGGAAGGTGAAGCGCCCGACATCTGTCCCATCTGCAACGCGAAAAAGGACACGTTCAAGACCTTCTAAGAGCAATCTGAAGTGTTTCGACGCAACGGAAAACTCCCTTCTCGCCATGCCCTTTCTATGTACTTCTTAGTACACACAAGTAGCTTATAGTGCATTGATGTTTATGTTTGTGCTTGACATGAACAGAAGGGATTCCTTTTGGAGGCCCAGGAGGGCCGGCGCCTGAAGAGTTCGACTGCTCCCACCTGACCACGAGCGTCTCGATAGACCAGGGGAACGGGCTCGACCCGCTCTCGATCTTCGCTTCCTTGCGCGAGCAGTTCCGCGGGGAGAGTTTCCTGCTCGAGAGCGTCGAGGGCTCCAACAAGACCGCCAGATACTCCTTCATCGGGGTCGACCCGATACACGTCTTCAGGTCGAGGGCCGGCCTGATGGAATCGGACGGCGAGAGGAGGCGCGTCGAGGACCCGTTCGAGGCCCTGCGCTCACGTTTCAAGTCCTTCGACTGCGGCATGTCCGAGATAGCCCCGTTCTCCGGCGGGATGGTCGGGTACGTCGGCTACGGGATGGTCCGCTACTTCGAGGGCATCCGGCAGCTGGAGCGCGTCGACGGGAGCACACCCGACCTCTACTTCGTGGTCCCGAGGCATCTGGTATGTGTCGATCACCTGAACAACCGGCGTCTCCTGATCTCCCATGGCAAGATGGCGGACCTGAGGGCCGCGCTTTCGAAGGCGAAGAGCGCCGAGCCGTCAGAGATGTCCGTGAGCGACGGCAGATCGGGGACCTCCAAAGAGGGCTTCGAGGAGATGGTCCGGGACGCCAAGGAGGAGATACTGGACGGGAACATCTTCCAGGTCGTCCTCTCGAGGCGCATGGACTTCAGGTTCAAGGGCGAGCCCCTGGAGATGTACCGAGCGCTGCGGAGGCTCAACCCGTCGCCCTACCTGTTCTACCTGGACTTCGAGAACGTTCAGCTTCTCGGGTCCTCGCCCGAGATGCTTGTCAGGCTCGAAGGGAGGAGACTCACGACCCGGCCCCTCGCGGGCACGAGGCCGAGGTCCGCAGACCCGGAGGAGGACGAGAAGCTCAAGCTCGAGATGCTCCTTGACGAGAAGGAACGCGCGGAGCATCTCATGCTCGTAGACCTCCACAGGAACGACATGGGGAGGGTCTCGACCTTCGGGACGGTCAAAGTGAACGAGCTGATGTCCGTCGAGAAGTACTCGCACGTCCAGCACATCGTGAGCAACGTCGAGAGCGAGCTTGCCGAGGACAGGGATGGCTTCGACGCCCTTCGCTCGTGCTTCCCCGCGGGGACCGTGACTGGGGCGCCGAAGATCCGCGCGATGCAGATAATCTCGGAGCTCGAGCAGGAGCCAAGGGGGCCCTATGCGGGATCCGTCGGATACTTCGACTTCACGGGGAACATGGACTTCGCCATCACCATCAGGTCCATTGTCGTCCAGGGCAGCAGGGCGAGCGTCCAGGCGGGCGCCGGCATAGTCGCAGATTCCGTGCCGGAAAGGGAGTTCGTGGAGACCGAGCACAAGATGGGCGCGATGATCGCCGCGCTGCATTCTACGCGGGGTGATTATCAGTGACCAGTCTGCTCCTGATTGATAACTACGACTCATTCGTATTCAACATCGCGCAGTATCTGGGTGAAATGGGAGCATCCGTGACCGTCGAGCGGAACGACTCGCCAGCCCTGGACCGGCTGCTCGGAAAGGCAGACGGATACGTCATCTCCCCTGGGCCGGGCCATCCCAGGGAATCGAAAAGGAGCCTTGACATCATCTCGCAGCGCGGCTTCGGGAGACCGGTGCTGGGTGTCTGTCTCGGGCATCAGGCGATCGCGTACGTCAACGGCGCGTCCATCGTGAGGGGGAAGAGTGTCGTCCACGGAAAGGTCACCCACATACGGCACACGCGGTCCGAGTTGTTCGAGGGAGTGCCCGAGGATTTCAACGCGACGAGATATCATTCCCTGATCGTCTCCCGGGACAACCTGCCTGACGACCTGGAAGTGCTCGCCGAATCGGACGACAGGGAGATCATGGCCTTGAAGGTCCGGGGCAGTCCGTTGTACGGTGTCCAGTTCCATCCGGAATCCGTGATGACCTCGTATGGACGCTCGATCATCTCCAACTTCTACAGGATGTGTTCGAGATGATCCGCGAAGCGCTCGCAAAGGTCGTCGAACACAAGGATCTCACCACGGACGAGGCGCGCGAGGTCATGCGGGAGATGATGACGGGCATCGCCACGCAGAACCAGATATCGTCCTTCATTACGGCCATGCGCATGAAGGGCGAGAAGGAGCAGGAGCTCCTCGGGTTCGGACGTGCGATGAGGTGCGCTGCTTCGGCCATCTCGGCTCCATCGGGTGCCGTCGACCTGTGCGGAACGGGTGGGGACGGCACGCACACATTCAACATAAGCACAGTCGCCTCCGTCGTCGTCTCCTCTGCAGGAACGCCCGTCGCCAAGCACGGGAATCGGTCCGTCTCCAGCAGGTCCGGCTCCGCGGACCTCCTGGACGCTCTGGGCATAGCCTATGACCTCGCGCCCAGGGACGTTGAGGAATGCCTCAACAAGACCGGTTTCGGATTCCTGTACGCGCCGGTGTTCCACGGCTCGATGAAGAACGTCGGCGGGCCGAGGAGGGAGCTTGGCCTGCGCACATTCTTCAACATACTCGGCCCCTTGTCCAACCCCGCAGGGGTGAAGAGCCAGCTTGTCGGGGTCTATGACCCGTCCATGTTGCGGACCGTTGCGCGAGTCCTCAGGGGTCTGGGAGTCTCGAGAGCAATGGTCGTCAGCGGATGCGGGCTCGATGAGATAACGGTCTGCGGCAGGTCCAAAGTGGCCGAGCTGAGGGATGGGAGCATCAGGGAATACGAGATCAACCCTGGCGGATTTGGTTTTGCCAAGGCGAAGCTGGAAGACCTTCTGGGAGGTGCGCCCGCGGACAACGCACGGATCGCACTCTCAATACTTCGGGGAGAGCGTTCGCCCCGGAGGGACATCGTCATCCTCAACGCGGGCGCAGCGCTCTACGTCTCGGGACAGACCGAGCGGCTCGACGAAGGGGTCGAGCTGGCGAGCGCTGCAATCGCATCTGGAAAGGCGTATTCGAAGCTCAAGGAGATCTCGGACTTCACGGCACGCAAAGACGTGGAGAGGCAGATGTCTCTCCCTCAATCGAGCCTCGTTTCCATGAGCGTCCGGCCGGAAGTCTTGACCCAGCGATGCGCGGACATCTCATTCGAGCTGGCCTCCAGGATCAGGGACATGAGAGGAGGCAACGCAGAGCTTCAGATGCTCGAGACGGCCCTTCTCTCAGAGCCCAGCGTCCTGTCCGTTCTGTTTCTCACGAGGGCGATGCGCGTCCTGACGGACGGCAGCTACGCGCCGAGAGGGAACCGCAAGCCGACCACGAAACTCACGGACGCCCTTTCGGCAAAGGGGGTTTCGATCATCGCCGAGTACAAGCCGAGGTCCCCGACCTCCAGGCCCCTTGACATGGCCCCGGATCCCCTGACGGCGGCAGAGGCCTTCGAGCGCGGGGGCGCGGCCGCCGTGTCCGTCCTGGCGGAGAGCGACTACTTCAGGGGCGGGCCGGAGCTGTTCTCCGCACTGAGGTCCACCCTGCATCTGCCAATGCTGTTCAAGGACTTCGTCACATCACCCAAGCAGGTCGAGATGGCGAGAGCGCTGGGAGCGAGCGCCATCCTACTTATCGCGAAGGCACTTCGGCAGGACGCGCTGGACTATCTCGTGCGATCATCGGTCGCCGTGGGCCTCGAGCCGCTGGTCGAGGTCCACGACCAGGAGGACATCCAGAAGCTGGTCTCGTGCGACGCCTACGGAGAGGTCAAGCTGGTCGGAATCAACACGCGCAATCTGAGGACCCTGGAGGTGGACCTCACGAAGCTGCAGACCCTCTCTCCTCTGGTTCCCAACGACACGGTCCTCATCGCGGAGAGCGGGATCGCGTCGGCGAAGGACATCTCGGACTTGCACGGATTCGACGCGGCCCTAGTCGGCTCCAGCCTGATGCATTCTGACGCGATGGAGAGGTTCCTGTCGGAACTCGTGGCCGCTGGAAGAGGGGTGTCCTCATGAGAGTCAAGATTTGCGGCATAACGAGCGATAGGGACGCGGAGATGTGCGAGGACGCGGGAGCGGACGCCCTCGGGTTCGTTCACGTTGAGGGCAGGAGGCGTAGCCTGGCCCTCCCGATCATTAACGAAATGTGCGGCTCGCTCGGCCCGATGACGACCACCGTCTTGGTCTGCGCCCCAAGCTCCATATTCGAGGCCGCGGACCTGTATGACAGGAGCGGCGTGAACGTCCTCCAGCTCCATTCGCTGGAGCCGGGGCAGGTCTCGAGTCTCCGTGACCAGGGCATACCCGTCATCCGGGCCGTTCGGCCGGATCGAGAAGAGGCGATGAGGTTCGCCGACAGAGTCCATGCCCTCCTTTTCGAACGAGGCACTCCGGGGACCGGCTCCGCCTACGACTACTCGAAGGTCCCCCTGGACTGTCATCCGCGCTCGATCATCGCGGGCGGGCTGAATCCGGACAACATCGGGGCCGCCATCTCGATGAGGCCGTACGCGATCGACGTGTCATCCGGAGTAGAGGGCCCGGACGGACGGAAGGATCCAGAGCTCGTTTCCAAATTCATCAGGCGGTGCAACGGTGGCATCTGACGGGTACTTCGGGACCTACGGCGGGTCTTTTGTCCCTGAGGTGCTTGTCGAGGCCCTTCAGGACCTGGAACGAGGCTACAGGTCGCTCGCATCAGACGCGAGCTTCTCTGACGAGCTATCGGGTCTTCTCAGCTCGTACGCAGGGAGGCCGACACCTCTGTATTTCGCTTCCAGGATGACCGAATATCTGGGAGGCGCCGGGATCTTCCTCAAGCGCGAGGACCTTGCGCACACGGGCTCGCACAAGATCAACAACGCTCTCGGTCAAGCGCTCCTCGCGAAGCGGATGGGCAAGAAGCGTGTCATCGCTGAGACCGGGGCAGGGCAGCACGGGGTGGCCGCAGCCACCGCATGCGCGCTGCTCGGGCTCGAGTGCGAGGTCTACATGGGCGAGGTAGACATGCAGCGCCAGAGGTTGAACTGCTTTCGGATGAGCCTCCTAGGCGCAAAGGTGCATCCGGTGAAATCGGGCTCGAGGACTCTGAAAGACGCAATCAATGAGGCCCTGAGGGACTACGCCGCGACGAGCGATCACACGCACTACCTCATCGGAAGCGTGGTCGGCCCCCACCCGTATCCGACAATCGTCCGGGACTTCCAGGCGGTGATAGGGACCGAGGCGAGAGCTCAGATAATGGCTCACGGCAGACTTCCCGAGGCGCTGGTGGCATGCGTGGGCGGAGGGAGCAACTCGATCGGCCTCTTCCATCCATTCATGGACGACAAAGCGGTCGAGATGTATGGCGTCGAAGCCGGAGGAGAAGGGATCGAGACGGGAAAGCACTCCGCGACGGTCTGCGCAGGATCGGATGGCGTTCTCCACGGCGCGCGGACCCTCCTTCTGCAGGATGACGACGGCCAGGTTCAGGAGACGCATTCGATCGCTGCCGGACTCGACTACTCTGCTGTCGGTCCTGAGCACGCGTTCTTGAGCCTGTCTGGCAGGGTGAGGTACTTCGCGGTCAACGACTCCCAGGCGCTGGTGGGCTTTCGCGCCCTGTCAAGTCTTGAGGGGATAATCCCTGCGCTCGAGAGCGCGCACGCAGTCTACTTCGCAATGGAGCTCGCCAAGAAGATGGATAAGGGGCAATCGATCATCGTGAATCTCTCCGGACGCGGGGATAAGGACGTCGCTCAGGTCGCGGAGCTGGACGGTGAGGCATGAGCCGCATATCCGAGCGCTTCGACGAGCTGAGGGCCGAGAGATCAGGAGCATACATCCCGTACGTCTGCGCGGGAGACTTCGGAAACGGTTTCACGCTCGATCTGGTCAAGGGGCTCTGTTCTGCAGGGGCTGATGTGATCGAGCTGGGACTCCCCTTCTCGGACCCCGTCGCCGACGGACCCACCATCCAAGCAGCCATGAAGCGCGCCTTGGATTCGGGGTTCAGGGTCGCGGACATCTTCAAAGTGGTTCGCGGTGTCCGAGCAGCCGGAATGGATCAGCCCGTCGTCATCATGACATATCACAATCCGGTCCACAGGATGGGCGTCCCCAAGTTCTGCCGAAGCATGGCCGAAGCGGGCGGAGACGGGATTCTCGTGGTCGACTTGCCCCCTGAGGAGTCCGCGGAGCTCGATGAGGCCGCACGGGAGAGTTCATTGGATGTGATACGGCTCATCGCTCCGAGCACTCCGGAATCGAGGATCCGGATGATCGTCTCGAGGGCATCGGGTTTCGTATACGCCGTGTCTGTCGCAGGTGTGACGGGAGAGCGGAGCGGCCTCCCGGAGACCGCAGTCCCACTGATCAGGAGGATAACCTCCGCGACGCCGTTGCCCGTCGCCCTCGGATTCGGCATCTCGAAGCCAGAGCATGCGCGGGCGGCCCTCTCGGCAGGGGCGTCCGGGGTGGTGGAGGGCTCCGCACTGATATCTCTGTACCAGCGCGAGACGGATCGATTGGCCGCTCGACAATCGGTGATGTCGCACGCGGCCGCCATGAAGCGAGCCGTATCCATGGACCGATGAGCTCTCTTAGTGAGGGATGTTCTTCTCGCCCTCCGCGACGATCTCCCTGAGGTCCTTCTTCAGGTCCTCCGCGAGGGGACCGGGCACGTGGGTCTTCAGGATCTCTTTGGCCCGGTCACGGGCGTGGTCGACGGCGTTCTTCGAACCCGCCGCCTTCCAGGTCGCGTAGGTCTGGCCGTCGGTTACCATGGGCTGCCACATCTGCCGGAAGTGGTCGAGCGTGTGCTTCTCGCCCATGTAGTGGCCCTCGTGCCCAACCTTCATGATGACGTCCAAGGGCATCGAGTCGTTGTCGACCGGGAAGCCCTTCAGGATGTCAGCCATCATCGTGAACATCTCGTGGTCGATTATCAGCTGCTCGAACGACAGGACCGTCCAGTTCTCGAGCATCCCGGGACCGGAGGTCATGTCCGCTCCCGAGAGGTAGCACAGGAACGCTGAGAACGCCTTCTCGTAGCCCGCCTGGACGTCCGGGACCTTCGAGCACGTGCCCCAGCCCCCGACGAATATGGGGATTCCGTAGTGCTTGGCCATCTGGACATGAGCCGCGCGCACCATGTCCGCAGCCGGGTAGAGCCCCTCGAAGAGCCCGCTCTGGACGTCCATGGCCATCGGTTCCGTGCTGTAGCAGAGCGGAGATCCTGGAGCAGCGAGCTGGAGGACGGTCGCGAGGGCGATCACCTGCGCGTTCCCCAGGAGCGTCGCCCCAGCGACGGTCATGGGCGCTGTCGCGCCGACCAAAGGCATGGCCATCAGCAGCGGAGGGCACCCGGCTCTCGAGAACTCTATGGCCGCGTCCGTAGTCATCCCGAGGACCATCGGTGAGGTCGTGCACGATAGGCTGGAGATGATCGGCCTTCGCCTGAGTTCCTTGGGACCTCCTGCGACCGCCTCAGCCATCTTGATCTCGTAGATGGCTTCCTCCCTCTGGTATGTCGACCCCGTGGTGAAATGCTTCTCGCAGTTCTCGAGCGAGGCCATGAACTCGTGGACCGTGTGCGCGTGTTTGGGCACCTCGAGCGGGGTTACGAGAGGGTTGTACATGTGCAGCATGGGCAGGTAGTCCACGATCTTGGCCGAGTCGGCGACGTCCTTGAGCGTCGACCCGCGTCTCGCCCCGGTCTCGAGGTCTATGGTCGCGACCCCGACGCCGTCCGTGCACGCGTAGCAGTGCCTCTGGTCCAGGACGAAATCGTATTTGGGATTCCTGGCACCCATCCTTATCGTGTGCGGGCACTTCCTCATGGATTCCTCGACGAGGTATCCCGGAATCTTGCACACTTTCGTCTTCTCGTCGACCTCGGCCCCCGCTTCTTTGAGGAGCCGCCTCCCCTCGTCGCTAACGACCTTGATCCCCATCGATTCCAACAGGTGCAGGGAGTTCGTGTGAATCGCGTGTGCATCCTTCGGATCCATGACCTGGAACGGCCTCATCCCCAAGCTTCCGATCTTCATAGGGTTCGTCATCCATCACGCCCCCTTGTCCAAGAGGTGCTTGGCAAGTTCGACCGCACTCCCAGCGTCCGAAGAGTAGTGCGCCCCTATTTCCTTGGCCCACTCCTCAGACACTGCGGCTCCGCCAATCATCATCGGGGCCACGATCCCTGCCCTCCTGAGCGCGTCGACCACCTCCTTCTGGACTGAGACAGTCGTCGTCATCAAGGAGGAAGCTCCGACGATGGATGCTCCGACCTCTCTCGATTTCTCTACGAAGGTCTCCGTGGCGACGTTCTTGCCGACATCGTGGACCTCAAATCCCCCGGCCTCGAGCATTATCCTCACGAGGTTCTTCCCGATGTCGTGGATATCTCCAGCAACGGTCCCAAGAACTACCGTTCCGACAGCATGTCGCTTCTCCTTGCTCTTCTCGAGCTCGGGCTCGAGGACCTTGATGGCCTCCTCCATGATCGTCGCCGCGTAGATCAGCTCGACGACGAACATCTCCTTCCTCGCGAACTTCTCGCCGACTTCGCGAATCCCTTTCGCGAGACCGTCCTCGATGGCTTCGACAGGGCTCACACCATTGGCTACCGCCTTCCTCGCGGCCTCCAGAACAGCCTCCTGCTGAAGTCCTTTCACTGCGTTCTCCAATTCGTTCAGTATTGTCTGTTTGTCCGCCAAGTCTTCATCCTCCTGGTGGACTTGACAAGAAAATCCAAGCCCTGGGGTATGCCGAGAGGTTTCGGGATCGAATGAGAATCAACTAGAGGCCTTTCCTACCTGCACTCCAGCTCCGCCATGCATGAGGAGCGTTCTGAGAGGAGAATTCGATGCTGAGAGAAGCCTCAGGTTCGCCCTCATGTCCCGCTTGCCTCGCGTTTTCGTATCACGGAATCCGTACTTAAGATTTCAGCGTCCGAAGGGCAACATTCGCCCGCCCTCGCAAATGCTTATCACCACGAGCCCGTGATTCCCCATGGGAGGCTGGAGGAATGTTTCATCCAAGACTCAAAGGCGACTATCACGCGATGGGGTACAGGTACGGCTCGCTCTTGGCGAGGAACGGGTTCAAAATCCCTCCTCAGTCCAAGGAGTACCTTGAGTTCGGAAGGAGAAGCGAACCGCTCGTGGAGAAGGTGTTCCCTGAGGTGCTGGACGAGATGAAGGGGTTCGCAGAGGGGTGCCACTCCCCCTTCGAGCAGTTCCGTGGCTTCATGCTCTCGATTGGGGCTCTCAGGATGCAGCCGGCTTGCTCGGTGCTCGCTGTCAGAGGCTCGGGTGGCACGCTCCTCGCAAGGAACTATGACTTCTTCTACTCGTTCAAGGACTATTGCGAGAGTACGATAGTGCGCCCCGAGGGGGCGTTTTGCAGCGTGGGCAACTCGGATGTCTTCATCGGGCGTGACGACGGTATGAACGAGAAGGGTCTTGCTGTGGCGATCACTGGAGTGGAGGGGAAGCACACTCAGCCAGGCGTCAGCTTTGTCCTCGCCACGCGAGGCGTCCTCGACAAATGCTCTTCCACAGACGAAGGGATTGCGTTTCTCAGAACGTGCCGGCCCTCGTCAGCCTATACCTTCACGCTGGCTGACAGGAGCGGGGAGATGGCTGTTGTCGAGTGGTCCCCTAGGAGATCCGTTGTCCGGCAGCCGCCGAGTGATACGGACTACATCGTGGCAACGAACCATTTCAACGGCCCTGGGATGATGTCGATGGAGAAGCTGGAGGAGCGGCAGAAGTCAAACTGGGACAGCGTGCCCAGGTACCAGGCGATCACAGGAGCTCTCAAGCAAGGCAGGAAGAGCATCAACGCCGTCAAGGAGATCCTTCGTGACCACGAGGGATCCGTCTGCTCTCACCAGGAAGAGAAGAAGCTCGGGACGATCTGGTCAGCGGTGTTCGACCTGAAGCGCCTCCAGATGCACCTCTGCGAAGGACATCCGTGCGACACCGAGTACAAGATCGACATGCGTCTGGCGAACGCGGTCAAGAGGCAGCAGCCGCGTTGACTCTGGAAATCGTACGTCCAAATCTACATAAATCAACATTTCTTCGCAATCCCTAGGTGAGAATTTGGCAGATGTCAAGACCTTTGTATTGCCTGAATTGCCGTATGCTTACGACGCCCTGAAGCCGCACATGGGCGAGGAACAGTTGCACCTGCACCACGACAAGCACCATGCAGCCTATGTGAACGGCGCGAACAACATCCTTGCGAAGATGGACAAGGCCCGCGCAGAGAACGCAGACTTCGACGTGAAGTCCACTCTCAAGGAGCTCTCGTGGAACATCGGGGGCCATGTCCTGCACTCGCTGTACTGGAAGAACATGAAGCCCAAGGGAGGAGGACCGCCAGGCGGCAAGCTCGCGGACTGGCTGAACAAGGAGTTCGGGTCGTTCGACAGGTTCAAGAAGGAGTTCACCACGGCCGCGAACTCGGTTGAGGGATCCGGATGGGCCGCGCTCGCGATGGGCGCGCAGACCACGAGGCCCTTCATCATGCAGGTCGAGAAGCACAACATGAACGTGTACCCGACATACACCGTGTTCATGGTCATCGACGTGTTCGAACACGCGTACTATGTCGACTACAAGAACGATCGCGGGAAGTTCGTCGAGGCCTTCTGGAGCCTGGTGAACTGGGACGAGGTCGAGAAGAGGCACGCTGCTCACGTCTAGGACTCTCAGAAACCCATTTCATCTCGTCATTTTGTCGATATCTGAGATTGAGAGCTAATCTCTCAGGAAATCCTTTTAGGGAACCGCTCCATGCACCGTCCGCTTAGGAGGAGACGTTATGGCGATTGCTAGGTTGAGGTTCCTGGACAAGGCCGAAGAGGATCTGATCCATTCGGAGAGCCTCAGGTGCCTGGAGAAGATCGGAGTCATGGTGAAGAGCGAAAGCATCCTTAAGATGCTCGAGGGAGCGGGCGCTTCCGTCGACAACAAGAGGCAGGTCGCGAAGCTACCGGAAGACGTTGTGGCGAAGGCCCTGAAGGAAGCACCGAAGAAGATCAGGCTCGGGGCCCGGTCGCAGAAGCATCTCAGGGAGATACCCGTCGAGACGTATCCGTTGATGGCTACCACGGGGCTGGCCGTCTACACGATCGACCTCGGGAATGGGAAGCAGAGGCCCACGACCAATGCCGACCTGGCGGACTTCTCCAGAATCGCAGATGCCATGGAGGCGGTGGACATCTGCTGGACCACCGTGACTGCCAACGACGTCCCCCAGAAAGCGTTGGCCCTGGAATCCCTCTGGACTGCCATCAAGAACAACACGAAGCACATCCACGTCGTGCCCGCCACCCACGGAGCTGCGGATGCGAGAGCTCAGACGAAGCTCGCATCCTTGGTCGTCGGGGGCGAGAAGAGTCTGAGGAAGAGCCCGATATTCTCCGTCATCAGCTGCTCGATCGCGCCTCTCACTTTCGAACGCGCCGAGATAGAGGCGCAGGCGGAATTCGCCAAGTGGGGGATTCCCGTCATATCCATGTCCATGTCGATCGGCGGGCTCTCCTCACCTGTCACGATGGCTGGGACCCTCGAGAACATCAACGCTGAGAACCTCGCGAGCAACGTGATCTCCCAGGCATCGGGGAAGCATGCGCCGTTCGTATACAGTTCCGAGTCCGCCCCAATGGACATGATGACAGGGGTGATGGACTACAACTCGTACCACCTGCCGCTCCTGAGCGCAGGCGCCGCCCAGATGGCCAAGCGGTACGGCCTTCCGACGCTCGTGTCGTCGTGGGGGATGGAGACCAAGGACCCTGGCTGGCAGGGGACCTTCGGAGAGACCTTCGGGACCGTCCTGAACACGTTCACCGGTTCCGACATGATGTCCGGCGCGGGGAGCCTCGACCACGCGAAGGGAGCGGCCCTCGAGCAGGTCGTCATGGACTCGTACCTCTGGGAGGACATCAGGAAGTACCTGACGAGATTCACCGTGGACAAGGAGAAGGTCGCACTCGACGTCATCGAAGCGGTAGGTCACGGGAACAGCTTCCTGACGCACCCGCACACGGTCCGGAACTTCAAAGGCGAACATCCGATGAGGGACGCGAAGCACAGATCCTGGCAGGCCACTCTTTCGACGTCAATGGCCGATGAAGCGCGACGGGAGACGAGGGCAATCCTAAAGGGGCATCATGTCGCTTCCCTCGACAGGGACGTTCTGAGGATGGGCGACGATCTCGTCCGGGACTACGAGACTGCTATACAACGAGGGCCATGAGATGCTGTTGGACGAAATCGAAGCAGTTGTCCAGGACGGTTGCAGAAAGCTCCTGCAGATATCCCGTCCCCCGATCCGATTCTATCTGCTGACGGATGTGATGGAGCGCCCCCTGGACGACACGCGGGTCAAGAGAACACTCCGGGAGTGCGCAACATATCAACCCCGGCTCAGGCTGCTTCAGAAGTTGCGGCCGGATGGGACATGGCCGATCCCGAGGGAGCGCAAGCTGGCTGAGGACGCCGGGCCGGGAGCACCGGTCGGATGGACGTACATCACGATGTACGCAACCTCTACGTGCTCAGGGAATATCAGACGATGATCGATGAGGGGCACGTCCGCAACTCCTTGGAGAGGATCCTCAGCTGGCAGACGCCGGACGGGTACATCCCGGGTCCGCACACCGACGCATTTCCCTTGCCGCACTACAACGGGTTCGCTCTCAGGATGTTGCTCGGCTACGGCATGGAGAGCGATCCCAGGGTCCAGAGGATCACCGGCTGGCTTCTCAGGACCCAGAGAGCGGACGGAGGCTGGCTCATACCGTATGTCGAGGACATGCGCTACCTGCCCCACTACAGGTCCATGAAGATGTCGGAGTTCACGGAGCTCGTGAGGCAGGGCAAGGTCGGACGGTACGACCCTCACGACTACGACGACATCCCGAGCTGCGTCTGGACCACCGTCATGGTCCTCAGGGGGATGGGCGCGAGCTTCAAGCTCGGTTCGAGGCCGGAGCCTATGAAAGCTGCTGACTTCGTGCTGGATCGATTCTTCAAGAAGAACTTCCATCCGACATTCTACAGGGCAGAGGACAACTGGACCAAGCTGAAGTATCCCACCTATCTTGCGAGCGGCCTGCTTGCGCTCGATGTGTTGACATGGCTCGGCAAGGGGGCGGACGACAAGAGGCTCGAGAAGCCGATCTCGTGGCTCCTGAGCATGAGGCACAGCGACGGGTTGTGGAGCCAATCGGACCGGCCGCACCCGGAGAAGGACCAGTGGATCACCGAGATAGCGCTCAGCATCCTGAACCGCTACGCCAAGTCCCTTAGGAAGAGGCCGTTCGGCTGGGTCGATGAGAAAGAGACCGGAAGAGCGCACGGAGACGCCCCCCTGTAGTGTGTCCGCGAAATCGAATCATATAACTACCGCTCGACCCATTCGCCTCCCAGAGGGGAAACGTCGGGATGCAGCTCAGTGCTGGGGAGACGGACCTCGCTAGATTCTCCAAGAGGATGTCCGCCCTGAGTGCGCGATATGAGTTCAGGACGGATGGCTCTCGTCCATCATGTGCGATCCCGAGGCGTCGCATGTCTATCTCCGGTCTTCCGTTCGCCTCGATGTCCGTGCTGGCGGTCCTCACGACGCTCTTCCTGATGTCGATGGAGCGCGGAGGGTGGAGCTGGTCGAGCTGGACTTACGCGTTTTCGTTCGTCATCGGGATACCGCTCGTGCTGCTCGAGGTGGTGCGGAAGGTGGTCATCACGGGCGGTGCGGTCATACTCCTCTTCTTCATGGTGCTCATCGACGCGGGGATGCCGGGGTATCTGGGATACAGCCCCTCGGACGCGAACTGGTACGACAACATCGCCCATCTGCTCGGGGCGGTCGCGCTCACGTTCTTCCTCTGGTCGTTCCTGTGGTGGGGCCTGAGCAAGTCGGGGCCTCCGAAGGAGAACGGGACGAGGAAGTTCGTTCTCGTCATCGCCACGATGTTCGTGCTCTCGTTCTTCTTCGAGTTCACCGAGTTCTTCACGGATGCGATCTTCGGGTGGAGCAACTTCCACCCAGGCGTGGACACCGTGGGCGACCTTCTTTTCGACTTCGCCGGGATACTGTGTGCGGGCATAGTGATTGCGAGACACAGAGTGAGCGCGATCAAGAGGCCTTTCTGGCAAAGGGAAGTCGCTCATTCGGCAAGCGTCTGCTAGAACTCTGCTTCCACCCTGGCTATGGCCTCGAGGACGTCGGGGACCTTGAGCTTGTCCGGCATGTTCCTCGCATCCGGGTCTTTCTCGCACGCGTGCTCCACGGCCTGCCTCAGGGCCTGCCTGGAGGGCGTCCCCAGCTTCGCGAGCTTCGTCGGGAGACCGATTGAAGCGCACCACTTCACGACCGACGCGATGTCCGCGGGCGGCCTCTTCTCGTAGGCCATCTGCACGAGGGTCGTGTAGGCCACGATCTCGCCGTGCTCCCCCTTGACCTGGCCCGTCTTCGTCAAACCGTTGTGGAGCGCATGGGCCAGTGCGCATCCTGAATTCTCGAATGTGAGCGCGGACGAGAGCTTGACGGCCTCGATCACGTCCACGACGTCCAGCGAGAGGATGCCGTTCCTGGCATCGCTGGCCGCCTTCCCACCGTGCTCCATGAGGCTCTGGAAGCACTGGTTGCCGAGAGCGAGGGCCGTCGCCGTCGGGACTGGTCCGTCGTTCTTCTTCGCCCTCGCCTTAGCGAACGCCTCGGCCTCGAACTTGCACGAGAGCGCGTCACCCATCCCCTGGACTATGAACTTGGCAGGGGCCTTTCCGATGACTTCAGTGTCCTCTATGACAAGCACCGGGTTTCTCGATAGGACGAGGATCTCGAGGTACTTGTGGTCGTCCGTGTAGACCACAGATTCACTGCTCGCATCGGCGTTGGACGCGCACTGAGTTCCGACGGTGATCGCGGGGACCTTCATCTTCCACGCGACCGCCTTCGCCGTGTCGATCGCCCTGCCTCCGCCGACCCCTACCACGAAGTGGCCCTTGCACTTCCTGCACTCATCCGCGAGCCGGCTGATCTCGGCATGGGTGCATTCCTTCACCGAGTCGTCCCATCCGACCGTCTCGATGCCGTTCGAGATGAGGGACTTCCTGACGCGTTCGCCCGCGACCGACAGGGCCGTCCTTCCGCCGACCACGAACGCCTTGTCCCCGTAAGGGAGCGCCCTCTGGCCCAGCAGATAGATGGCGCCCTTGCCCTGGAGGTATAGAGAGGGCATGAACATCTTCCTGGGCGGAGGTCTGAGCTGGTCTCCCTTCGATTTGTCTCCCATACAAAACCCTGTGAGGGTGCAATCGCTCAGAGTATAATAAAGCAGTTCTTATCCAATGCGGGCGATACAGCGCTCGTATGCCCGAGTGTGCGTGCTCCGGCTCTGGCACGATCAAGGAGAGGACGAGGGCCAAGTACGATGCCCAGTGGCGCGAGCAGGACCAGCGGGCGGCGGCGGAGAGGCGGAAGGCCCTCTCTCCGGTTGCAGACCCGCTTCTTTCGATGGCCGGCTCCCTCGAGGACAAGGTAGTCGTGGACCTCGGGATAGGGACGGGCTCGCTCGCCTTCCGTGCGATGGAGCTTGGCCCCATGGCGCGGATGGTCGGGGTCGACTTCTCGATGATGGGCCTCTGCGTGTCGCGGGGAATCGCCTCGAGCCCGCAATTCAAAGACCTCGACATCGAGCTGGTCCGCGCAGACCTGGAACAGATCCCTCTGGCCAACCGGTGCGCGGACGCGGTCATGAGCCAGGCGACATTCAACCTCATGCCCAACAAGTGCGTCGCGATGCGGGAGATATCGAGGATTGCCAAGAAGGGTGCGCGAATAGTCCTCTCGGACGCCTTCAGGTCCACGAAGCCCGGCGAGGACGAGCCGTGGGAGCAATGCATCGCCGGCGCGGTCACCGTAGGCGAGTTCTCGACCCTGGCACTCACCAACGGGCTCATCGTAACTAACCAGGTGGACCTGACCCAGCAAGTGAAGTCCTTGGTCAAGGCGAAGAAGTGGGATTGGCCCGAGTTCATCGAGCACGACATGTACTACCGGGGGTTCCTCCTGCTAAAGAGCTGATCAGGTCCCCACTCTGTAGCGGTCCAGCTCATAGCTGTCTTCCGGCCGGCCGCTCGATGCCATGGCGCGCTGGATGAACTGCCCGCAGTTGCTCCCTATCCTGTTCTCCTCCAGTTCGCCGATGCTGAGGACCACGTCGAACCCCTGGCGCCTGAAGTCCTCGACGAGGCATTCCGAGGTTCCGGGGTCGTGCGGGTCGATCGAGGAGGACAGCCGCTGCTCCTTCGAGCGCACAGTGGGGTTCAGGGGCGTGAGCTTGATCAGGAACCTCTCTGGATCGAAACGCTCTCGGAGTGCTGCCGGGTCGATTGGGTAACCGTCCGTCGGCGCGAAGTTCAGCGTAACCTTCTTGTCCCCCGAGTCCGGGTCCGAGAAACGCGACCCGTAGCTGGCAATCTCGTCGAAGCTCCATTTCCTGAATGGGATAAGGTCGTCGCGCAGTGCTTCGTCGGTCGTGTGGATCGAGAACTGAAGCTGGAACCTGCCTGCGCGATAGAGGTCGTTCTTGACACGTATGAGCCTCTCGAAGAATCTCGCACTTGTCGTGGTTCTCGGCGCAATGGTCGAGACCGAGACGTTCAGCCCGGGGGCGTCGTATCTTTCGGGGAGCGCCACCATCGCGTCCAGCACCGCGGGGTTGAGCGCGGGTTCGCCCATCCTCGCGAACTGTATCTTGAACTTTGGAATCGGCACCCTTCCGTCGGGAAACCGCTTGCGGACCATGTGGTCCACCTGCATGAGGATCTCCTCAGAGGTGAGCTTCCCGGAGAAGTTGCCTCCCGCATCGCACATGCGGCACCGGACCGGGCACCCGAACATAGAGGAGATTATCAGTACCCACTTCTTCTCTCGGGGCGTAGGGGGCTGGACCGATTCCACGAACTCGACCAGTGTCCGCTCGTCATGTCCTCCTTCGCGTCCGTCCCGAAGCTGCGCGACGTATACCTTGGCTATCTCCTCGTTCCCGTATTCCGCGACGATCCTCATCGGCTCGCCCCCCGCTGACGAAACAGGTCCTGGACCATCATGGCCGCCCTGATCCCGTCCCCGACAGCGATCCCCGTCTGCCGGTGACTCCCGCGGGCTGCATCGCCTGCGACGAAAAGGCCCTTCACGGCCGTCTCAGGCGGAGGCCTTGTCCCGAGGGCCTTGGCGAGCGCGGGACCGAGGAAACCGAGGTTCGGGACCCTGCCGCACGCGGTGAGTATGAAGTCCGCCTTCAGCTCCTCTGTTTTCCCATCCCCCCGGAGTCTGCAAATGAGGACTCGGCCGCGATCTGTGCAGTGGATGGACCCGAGCCCGAAGCCGACCAGCGTCTGCACTCCTCGCGAGTTCGCTCTCTCGCGCAGGAGCGGCAGGCATCTGGGCCCGGACTTCGACACGATGGTCACACCGTCTCCCGACGCCCTGAGGTTGAGCGCGTAGTCGAACGCCGCATCTCCCCCGCCGATGATGACCGCGTGCTTGCCTCTCAGCATGGCACGAGGGATGTCCGTGATTTCGTTGAACACCCTGGACCTCCGGGAAGCCACGCAGGATCCGAGATCAGGGTCCTTGGGCCTCGTGCCCGATGCCACGATGACCGCTCTCGACGCGAACGACTGTGACTTTGCATCTATCTTGAACGAGCCTCTCGAGCGCGCGATTCTCTCGACTTGCGCGTCGACTGCCTCTAGCCCGACCGCTCTCAGCTGTCTGCGGAATCTGCTTGCGAGGACACGCCCGCTGACCCCTTTCGGGAACCCCGGGTAGTTCTCGACGAGGTTGGCGCTCCTGAGAAGTCCGCCAGGCTCCCCTTTCTCAAGCAGCAGGGGGCTGAGGCCTGCCCTCTGAAGAAAGATCCCTGCGGCGATCCCGGCCGGTCCCGCACCGACTATGGCGACCTTCACGATCTTATCCATCTCAGCACCTCCTCCGTGGTGACGGGCATCGCGAAACCATCCGTCAGGGTCCTGATGCTGGAGAGGTGCAACTCCCGGTCGCTGGAAGCCGTTCCGTCAACGACGAGGAAGATGTCGAACCCTCTCATGAAGCCCTCTCGGGCCGTGCTCTCACAGCACAGGTGCGTCATGACACCGGTCACCAGTATCTGCGAGATGCTCCGTGAGTGTAGCCATTGCTCGAGGTCGGTCCCGACGAAGGCGCTGTAGGTCGTCTTCCGCATCACCTTCTCCGAGTCCCTCGGTGCGAACCTGTCATCGATCAGAGATTCCTCCGAGCCATCGCGGATGACGTCCGCCCACCATCTTCCCATCGGACCGGGGTCCTCCGAGGGCGAGTATGCGTGCCGCGTGAATGCGACGGGCATGGAGGAGTTCCTACACTCTGCGAGTATCTCTTGGACATTGCCGATGATCTCCTCGGCCTCAGGCAGATACGCGTGGGATGACCCCTGGAGGAAGTACCTCTGCATGTCGATGACGAGGAGAGCGGCCCTCTCGCGAGAGAATCTGTGCGCATCCGACCGATGCCGGCTTAGGTAAGGCCTTGCTGCCTCGACTGAATGAGTTCTCAGGTCCGGGTGCTCGGTCATGGTTCCAGCCTCCCCGACGTTTCCTGGATTGGGAGGCTGGAAACGCGAAAACAATGCCTCTTGGCGGCATATCTCTCGTCTATTTAATGGATTTTCCGCAGGACGCGCCCCACGGATAGAAGGTATATAATCGCCCGTGCGCCATTTTCCAGCGGCACACCAGATGAGCCCCCTACTGCTGTTCAAGTTCGGCTCGAGGGCGCGCTCGACCAGCATCGGAATAGCGTTGTGCACGATGTTCATCCTCGCGTCATTCTCGGTCGTCGGCGGCCTGAAGTCTTCGATGGACAGGCTGGAGGGCAACTTCGCGCCCGAATTCTATCTGGTGACCAAGCCGTCGAGCTCGGGCCCCTCGTTCTTCGAGCCGTCGGCGTTGCTGGGGATCCTCGACAATTGCGCATACGGTTCCTTCGTCCATGTTGTCATCGACTCGGACCGGCCTGCGACGCTCTTCTCTATGTCGGATAACGGAAACCTGTTCCCAACGGTTGCCAAGCCAACAGGGAGCGAGGTCTATGTTCAGAGCGGCGACCTAGGCACGTTCAACGTCACAAGTCCTTCTGCCACCGAGTCGGTTGCGGTCGCAGGGATACTCAATCATGACCTGTTCCCCGGGGACTGGATCTTGGCGAGCCGCGACATCGTGGACGAGTTGTCTGATGAGCCAGGCCTGGCCAATTTCGCCGTGATTGATGCGCTGTCTGAAGAACAGAGGGACCGGCTCGCCATTGACGGCTTCTCGATCCAGAGCACGATCGGGATCATCGACTTCCTTGGGCAGAGCGTCGAGCAGATCCAAGGCGACGTCATCATAGTCCTGATCCCGTCTTCATTCGTGATCGCGGTCCTCTCGTATGGTTTCGTAGGGTGCGAGACGGCGGACCGGAGGCACGATATCGGAATCCTGAAGACGATTGGGGCGGGGAGAGCGAGGATTCTGAGAAGCCTCTTCGCGAACGCACTTCTCGTTAGCCTCTGGGGAGGGGCTCTTGGCGTGGCGCTCGGGATTGTGCTTTCATATGCCTTGTCCACCGCCGTGTCGACGGTGTTCACCTCCGTGTTCATAATGGGTGTGGACCTCTGGCTCGTGGGGATCGCGTTCCTGGTGACCGTCGTGTCCTCCGCTGCTGGGGCGCTGGTCCCGGCATTGAGGATGACCATGAGCTCTCCCGTCGACGACCTGAAGGGGGCGACGCGGTGAACCTGATAAGGCCCAGAGTGTCCCTAGTCGTCGCGCTCTCCGTGATGGTCTTCACATCGACCGTGGTGGTGTTGGCGGGCATCCACGACGCGCCTTCGGCGTTCGCGGGCGGGGACACGGGATACGTGATATCCACGCCTGATGCTCCGACCGTCTTCTCTAGTACCGTCGACATCGGTCTCCAGAAGTACCTTCCGAACGCCAGCCCCGAGGTGTTCGCGTTCTCATCATACTCGGGCGTGCCATTCGTCATCCGAGGAATCGACTGGGGGTTCGTCGATCTTGGAGAGCACAGATACTTCAGGCAGCAGAACGCGACCCCGTTAGCAGACACACAGGCGATAGTCGGCTCACGGCTCGAAGAACGGCTCGGTCTTGTCCCTCCCTGCGACCTGCCCGTTGCGGGCAGCTACAGCTCGAGCTTCGCGGTCCTCTCGGTGATCGGCTCCTTCGAATCCGATTCGCCGATCGACGACGAGGTCCTGGTGTCTCTCGACACGGCCCGCTCTCTTTGCGGGATGAGCGGCGACAAGGTCTCCATCTTCCGGCTGTCGACGATCTCCTCGGACGTCGAGCAGGCGCTTGACCCACAAGGCGCGCAGTTCGCGATATATGACTACAGCGCGTCAAAGAGCCGAGTGGTCTCCGGTGAAGTGTTCGACCTCTCCGTCTCTCTGAAGAACTGGGGAACGGAATCGGGGAAGGTGAGCGTCGGGTTCCTGAACTCGTCGTCTGCGGACTCGTCTCCGGGACTACTCTGGTCGGAGAACTTGACCCTCCCAGCAGGGTCCGTGGTCCGCATCACTCATTCGTTCTCGTTCGACACACCCGGCGAGCAGGATCTGCAGGTCGCGATGAACTACGGGAAGAAGAACCAATCCCTCTCCCTCAGCGTCGATGTCGTGACAGCATACATCGTCCTCAGAGGACCGGGGACCGTGTCTCTCAACTCCTCGTTCGGCATGCAGGTCATGGACCACGCGTCTTGGCCAATCGAAGGCGCGAAGGTCCAATTCCTCAATCAGACCGCATATACGAATTCGAGCGGAATCGCTACCCTCTGCGCGACCGAGCTTGGAGAACACGCTCTCTCGGTTTCGTACCCGGGCCTCTCGAACGGTACGACCACCATATCCGTCTACGACGATTCCGCCTACCCGAACGAGTTCAAGCCGACAATCGTCTTCATCACAGTCGCCCCAAATCAGTTCAGAGAAACCGAATCGGCAGAGGTCACAGTCGTTGTCCGCAACGAGGGCCGGCAAGGGGGCATCTTCACCAAAGAGATGTGGTTGGATCATTCGACCTCGCTCGCGGAGATCAGTCTCCCCCTCGGACCCGGCGAGAGCAAGATCGCGACCTACCCGTTGGGGAGCGTTCGTGCCGGGTCGCACACGGTGTCAGTCGGCACCCTTTCAGCCAGCTTCCAGGTGTCCCCCTGGTATTCTGGAGACCCGGACCTGGTCATGCTGGCAATCAAGTACGGGGGCACCCTGCAGATCTCCAGTTCGGAGGCGATTCCGATAGTGCAGGCGGCGAAGCTCTCTGAAGGCGCCATCCAGGTTGCCCTGGCGTCGATTGGAGGGATATCGGGAACCCTGGCTGCGCTCTCCATGGTGTCGATATTCTCGAAGGAGATCCACGAGGAGAGGGACAAGCTCGGCATCCTCCGCACGATCGGAGCTTCCCGCTCGAGGATAAGGCGCATGGTCGTGGGCCAGTCGCTCGCGGCCTCGCTGCCGGCGGCTCTGGGGGGCATCGGAGTGGGGGTCGCCGTCTCGGGGGTCCTGTTGCGCTCCGGGGCACTCATGATGTTCGGCCACTCGCTGACCTTCGACGTCGACCTCACGGTCATTCCCGCGATCCTGTTCGGCACGCTCGCGATCTGCGTCGCGAGCGCGCTGGCGTCTGCGGAGATCGCTGTTAGGGCGACGCCGATCTCGTCGATTCGGAAGACCGAGGAAGAACCCCCGGAAGGGGGATCGGTGGACGAGGTCCTCGGGGACGAGTGAGCTCACTGGACCTTGAACCACATGTGAAGCTGGCCATAGAACACGGGGGCCGAGCCGGGCGCCTGGATGTAGAGGTCGAGATTGATCCTGAATGTCGAGGCCTCGCCGAAGAAGAGAGTCACGGACTGGTTCCATTCGCCGCCCTTGGCAAGACCAGCCTTCTCGAAGGTCATGTTCGTGAAGACCTCGGTCCCGTTGGGGTCCACATTACTGGCATACGCCTCGACTGTGAAGTCCCTCGCGCCGTCCTCTCCGTTCTTGACGTGGAAGACCAGAACGAGGCTCGTGTTGAGGTCCCTCGTGGTGTTCGTCACTACCAGGCCGTTCTCGTCCGTGAGCGCGAAGGAAGTGCGGGACGGGTATTCGGCTGTGACAATGAGCCCGAGGGAGATCCCGGAGATGACGAGGGCCGTCGCTATCATCGCAGCGACGACCTTGTCCGGCTTCGCGGTCGGTTCAGGGGCGGGCTCCGGTGGCGCCTCTGTCTTCGGCTCGTCCTTCCTGGCCCTGTCCGCCCTCAGCCAGAACGTCTCAAGGGCTACCGCCGCCAGCGTGAACACGACGAGCGATAGTCGCGAAGTGTCAGAGGCCAGGCCGATCGGCGTCAGGACGAGGATGAAGGCGAGCGCGATCACGGCGATTATGCTGAGCCCCAAGCTGAGTACGAACTTCGCCTCCATCGAGGTGCCCTTCCAGAAGAACAGGCGGACGAGAGCGAAGCCCGGGACGAAGAACAGGAACGGCAGACCGAACGCGTAGGCGAACGCCGTGCCGGGCAGCCACACGAGCACGAGGGTCGCGACTACCGAGAACGCGGCGATGAGCGCCCTTTGTCCATTCTGCGAAGTAAGGAAGGCGGCTGCTCCGTTCGACTCCTTGGGCACCGAATCCAAGGTCTTCTCTTCCCCTCGATGCAGAGAATCATCAACGGGTATATCATTTTGTGCGGCTCACAGGCCCGGACGGCGCCATCTTCTGGACCCCCCAGGGAGCAAGGTCGGAACGTTTTTAAAGAGAAACCCCAATGATTATTGCACAAAGATTGAGCCGAGTCCCTGCCCCCGAGGTCGAAAAGATGGCCAAAAAGGCTCCCCCAGTAGAGGAGAAGGTCGAGGAAGAGGAAGAAGTCACGTGCCCTGTCTGCGGCAAGCCCGTCGGACTTGATGTCACGGCCTGCCCGTACTGTGGCGCGGAGTTCGAGGAAGAGGAGACCGAGGAAGAGGTCGTCGAGGAGCAGGCCGAGGAGCCCGTCCGTTCCGCGAAGGCATCTGCTGGCAAGGAGACGGAAGTCGCCTCCTCATCTGAGGACGAGGCCGAGTGCCCGGTCTGCGGCAAGATGGTCAGCCTCGATGTGTCCTCGTGTCCTTACTGCGGCGCGGAGTTCGAGGAGGAAGAGGTCGAGGAAGTCATAGAGGTCGAGGAGCCGGCCGGCGAGGCAGGAGAGGAAGAGGCCGCCGAGGAGGCCGAGGCCCCCGAGGGCGAGCCATCTCGAGCCGAGGCGGAGGCCGTCGAGGAAGAGGCCGTGGGGGGGGAAGAGGAGATTCCGGCGGTTGCGCGCGCCCCTCTCGTCGACCTGAGAGTCATCGGCGTCGCCTTGATCATCCTCGGGATAATCGGCTCACAGATCTCGGTAATGATCGATTGGTACTGGACCTGGGTCCCGCCAATCGAGAGCCACATGGCGACGTTCATTCTGATCCCCATAGCGGTGATAGTGGTCGGTCTTGTCGTGTTCGCCCTCGTTAGACGTTCGAAGTCCGCGGGGAAGAAGGTCCCGAAGTCGGCCCACGGTGCTTCGATGTCCGTTCTTCTGTTCGGCGTGCTCGCGATGATCATGATCGCCCTCTGGAGGCCGATCAACGACGCCCTTCAGAGCAGCAGCGGTACCGTGGCGGGGGCGTTCTTGGCGATACTGGTGATCGGAATCCTCGCGGTTTTCATGGGGAGCAGGATGACCGCGAGAGCGAGCGCTTAGGCCGGTCGGAGACAGGCAGAATCCCATTCGCCGCCCCGCATCGTCGCTAATACGCTCGATATTAGGCGGTCAAGGGTTGCGTCCCGCCAATATTGAAATACGATGCTGGTGTTCACCTACCAGAGTCACGGGCCGGACCATATTGACCGATGTGGTGGGGAGACCGGTCGAATGGGGGCGAGGATGGGTGCCCCGGAGCTTTTCCTTCGCACTTACAGCGGACGTACAGATCCGCCGAGCGGTCAAGTCCTACGGACTTGGACGCAGCGACTTGGCTTAGCCAGCATTCCACCGGCCCGATACCAAATAAAATATATACTCATAACCCGATATATTGGCGTCGCGCACAGAAGGGATGGAGTAGCACGTGCTGGACTCGGCAGAGGGCTCTTCATTCTCCTTGACTGACGCGGAAAAAACGGAAGGAGTGATGAAGGATGGATAGGAAGATCATGGGTGTGATGGTGGCGCTAGTCGTCGTCGCCATTGTCGTGGTTGCGTTCATCATGGTCGCCGCTGGTGGTGGCATCCGCGCCCACCCGGGAGGGTTCACCAGTCTGTTTGACGACCTCCAGAATCCGGGTGCGGAAGCCTACGACCAGGAGCTGGCCCTGCCGAACGACTGGCAGGTGAATGACATCAAGAAGGTGTCGGACACAATCGTCGACCTGAGCTACGAGAAGGGGAGCATCGCGCAGACGACTGTATATGTCACGACCCTCTATTTCGCCTACATGGGCGACAAGCTGGGCGATCCGTTCCACGGCGGCACGAGCTTCTGGGTTCCCGACACGAGCTTCGACGGCTGGATGCACATCAGCCACGGAGTGTTTTCCATTACAGTCTCCTCGGCGACGAACCTGTCGGCTCACTATCACCCGGGCGACGTGATTGAGGTTCAGTCGGTCCTTCAGACCAACGTGAACTCCGTGGTCGCCTTTGGTGAATGGTCAGTCGTCAACACCATCTGAGGGGTTCGTGAGGAGCGCCCCTTCAAAACCATTTTCCCTCCCTTGTTTTTGTTGCCTTCCTCGTCATCCCCGGAGACCATGCCAGAGGGGGCTGCCGTCCTGTATCGGGGGCTATAAAACCGCTTCGGTTGCCGTCATTCGCAAATCTGATTCTGCCAAGCAAACCGGTTTATAAACACGTCGGTGTTGAATTTCATACATCACCCAGAGATGGCATGCGCAGTAGGGCAACCCCAGGCTTTTGAGGGCAGTCCGAATCGAATCTGAAGAGGGGGAATCAAGACGCGCCCCCCAAGAGCAAATTGCCACAGCATGCAGGTCGAGGAAGACAGTGCCCAGCCCCAGAAGAACCCAGAGGGACAGAGCAACAGCTGTCCTGAACCCCGAGCCCCGCGGCAACACCAACGGGCTCCATTTTTCAGAGGTAGGGCGTCCCATCGACGGCAAGATCAACGGCATCGGCCGGTCGAACGGCCTCCGCACGGCAGGGACCTCGAACGGCGGCCGCGTGAACGGCAGGACCAATGGCCGGATAAACGGCCGCGGGCGCACCAACGGCAGGACGAACGGGCGCACGAACGGCCGCATCAACGGCAGGATCAACGGTCGGACGAACGGCCGCGTCAACGGTCGCATCAACGGCAAGCAGGATGGAGCGGTGAACGGCCTCACCAACGGCCGCCAGAGCGGCCTCGTCAACGGACGCAGGTCGAAAGGCCTCACGAACGGCATCACTAACGGGCTGGTGAACGGGAAGGGCGCGGTCAACGGGTTCCGCCTGGCATACCATCACAGGAGCGTCGTCTTCCAGAAACGCCCGAGCATCGGCAAGAAGCTGGTGGTTCTCCTTCTCGTGGTCGCGTTCGTCGTCATCATACCCCAGGTGCTCGTTTACACCATCCCTCAGTCCAGCGTGAAGATCGACGGTTACTTCCTCGACTGGCGCCAGGCGCACGTCTACATGGAACGGCCCGATTCCCCGGACCCCGACATCGCGGTCGAGGCGTACGCGATCCAGCGCGACTCGCTTTCCACGTACTTCTACATCCGGACCCCGGGGGAGATGCTCAGGGGCGCGGACGGCGGCGCTGACGGATACTACATCTTCATCGATGTCGACAACCGGCTCTCCACTGGATACCTCACGCACGGCCTCGGCGCCGACGCCATGGTCTCAGTCGTGGGATGGAACAGGTCCGTGGCTGAGGCAGGTGCGTACATCTTCAACAGCAGGGCCGATGCGACCGACTTCCACGGATTCGTCTATCGCTCAGAAGTCGCGGTGGGCTTCAGAGACAACAAGATGGAGCTCTCGTGCGACATCGGGCTCCTGTCCGACTCGGCGGTGGCCGTCGTGGGAAGGCATACCGGAATCGCCGATGATTGGTCGGACGTCAACTTCCAGATCGCCGGCTCCGCGCTCCAGCTCGAGGAGATATTCGAGGCCAAGGAGGTCGTCCAGAGCGGAGTCGAGCAGCACTTCCTCAAGGTCCGGGTCTCGGACGAAGGAAGCGCGGCATACATCACGGGACTGAACCTGACCTTTCTGGGGAACGTCACCCCTGTCCAGATAACCGCTTACAACGGACTGGCCGCGATAGCGGCAGGTTCCTCGACGCAACTGACCTTCTCCAGCCCGATCAGGGTCAGCGACCGCACCACCGTCGACATCGATATCAATGCGGTCGTCGCCAACGGTTCGTCCGGGAGCTCGTTCGGGATCGCACTGAACAGGACGCGGCCTGTCGCCACGACCGAGCCTCTAAGCTGGCGCATCACCTCCTCCCAGGATGGCGCCAGGATCGCATATCTCGATAACCCGCCCAGCCGGATCGCCATAGACGGAGCCTTCGGGGACTGGGCCCCGAGGGTTCCCTTCCTCGACCAGCTGGGCGACATGTTTTCTTCCAAACCCCTTAGCGGCAACGGGAGCGAGGACATCGACATCTCTGGGGTGAAAGTGTCCTCCGCTCCCGACACCGCTTACTTCTACATGGCGGTGGACGGGACGATGCTCGGCGGGTCGAGCGTTCCTCGGGACCTCGTGAGGTACGCGGTACCCGAAGGCCCGGCCCAGAATGTCACGAACGTGACCCAGCGTGAACCTCTGTACGGGTCCGACTTCGCCATGGTGTTCATCGACACGGACCTCGACCAGAGCACCGGGTACGAGGTCGGCGGGTCCGAGGCGGCCATCGCGGTCATTGGCATGGACAACGCGATCCTGTCGTCGTACGCATACTCGTACAGCGGAGGCCAGTGGACGCAGGTGGGCCCGGTCGAATCTGCCCTTGACATCTACCAGCTCGAGATTGGAGCCGCGTATTCGCTCTTGGGCCTGACCGCGGGCACGACCTATCCGATGACCTTCGTCACTGAGGACTGGCGCTCCTGCCAGGACGATCTCTCCATAGCCTTCGCAGCACGGACCAGCGCGGGCACGAGGGCGTACGGCGGCATCATGCTGAACGAGGTGAGCAGCCAGCAGAAGGCGGGCCAGGACTGGGTCGAGATATTCAACTCTGGCACAGCGCCGATCACGATCACTGGCTACACTCTGTACGCCGGCGGCGTGCTCGTCTACACATTCCCGGCCATAACCCTGCAGCCTGGCCAGTTCTGGGTGACGCCGATACTCGAATTCGACAGGGCGACCAGCTACCAGCTGTTCGACGCATCGCATGTGGAGATAGACCAGACCACCACACAGTCGTGGCAGGAGAAGACCTGGGGCAGGGTCGGTCCCGCGCCTTGGTCCAAGTGGACCAACGTGAAGGCAACACCCGGCGCGCCGAACCCGGGTCAGATCATACCCGAGTTCTCACAGGTATTGGCCGTGGTAGCGATAGTGCCAATAATGTTGATAGCCATTAGGCGTATGAGCTCAAGAAGGAACCCCCCGGTTGGTGAGCACCAAAATGGCAGCTGAAGGGATGCATTCGACTAGCGCACAGGCTAGCCGAGAGGCAACGACGTCCTTCCGCCAGTTCAGGGAGCAGTCCGAGGCGGAGAGGCCCTTCACGCCGATCCTCGGCGGCCCGAGGCTGTTCATCCTCATCCTGTACGCGTCTGTGATAGTCGTGGCGGCGCTGCAATACTTCGCAGGTCAGGACCTGTGGCTGGGTGCCTGGACCATCTACAACTCCTACGTGTTCGTGGTCACTGGGGTGTTCGTCTTCCTCGGCATGGTCCTCTTGTTCTCGGGGAAGAAGCTCCCTGACGAGGAGACCAAGCTCCCCGTCCCGAAGCCGTATCTCGCGGTCACAGGGCTGACCCTCATGGTCGTCGACGGTTTGGTGCTCGTCGCGTTCGGCAAGTCCATCGAGGCGTGGGCGGTACTCGCGAGCGTGCTGCTCGTCTCGGGGTTCGTCCTCGTCGTCTTCGCATCGAGCGTCATACCGAGATACGACACCTCCCGCCTCGCGCTGTTCGGCATCGGCCTCATTCTCATGATCTTTGTGCCCGTGCACGAGGCATTCTTCCTGTGGCGCACGCCGGACACCCAGGCGTTCCTCGTCACCCTGCCCAACCTCATCCTACTTGTGTCGGGCATGGTCTTCGCGCTCTTTGGGCTGCAGTCCATCAAGACCAGGGACGGGTTCATCGGCGCGTGGCTGATGGGGGCCATGGCCATCTTCCTGCTCGCGTTCCACGAACAGGCCGGCATAGAGATCGTCAATTCGGGCAACTACTCCCAGTACGACCGTACGCTGGCGATGATCGGAATCATATTCTCATTCCTCCCGATCGCGATGTACTTCTGGCGGGAACGGGTCTACCTGTACCTCTGGACGAGGCTGAAGTGGGCCAACAGGCTCATGGACACGGGGGACTACGACGGCGCCCTGAAGCACACGGATGCCGTGCTGAAACAGTGCGCCCGCGTCGGTATCGAGGACCGGTTCGCCCTCCCGTGGAGCATGAAGGCGGACGTCCTCTACCGCATGAGGCAGTATCCGAAGGCCAGGATGAACTACGAGACCGCCCTTCAGATCGACCCGAAGGACAGCGTCTCATGGAGCAACGTGGGAAATATGAACGCTTTTGAAGGAAAACAGGAGGCCGCCCTCAAGGCCTACGATGAGGCCCTCAAGGCGGACCCGAAGAACCCGACAGTTTGGAACAACAAAGGCGTGGTATACCAGTCAATGGGCATGTACCAGGAGGCCATGATCTGCTTCGACAAGGCCCTCGGCCTCGACCCCGACATGTTCGACGCCCACATCAACATGGCCAAGCTCGAGTCGAAGCTCGGCCACAGCAGCGAATCGCTCCGGCACTACCAGCGCGCATTCGACCTGAAGCCTGAGAGCACGGTCGCAAAGGAGGGCGTCGCGAAGGAGTTCTACAGGGGCATGTGCCTCGACCAGATCAGCGGCTGGGAGTCCTTGGGCCTCGACCCCGCTCCACTCAGGCAGATCCTGGAGCAGGACCCGGGCCACTTCCTTCTCAGGGCGAAGGAATACCTCAGGGGAATCGTGGACCGGAAGACGCACATCCAGACCACCCCAGCGAAGGAGCACATCGACATGGACGCGGCGTTCAAGACCATACTCGAGCTCGTGGAGCCGCCGGGCGCCACGATCGAGGAGCTCAAGGAATACACGGGCCTGAAGGAGAGGGACCTCGTCCTGCCGATCGCGCTGCTCACGGAGACGGACAGGATCTACTTCGAGACCCAGTACGACAGGCAGGTCTACATCAAGAAGGGCAAGCTTCCGGAGAGGCCTACCCCGCGGGAGAGGGTCTCCCCTCCGAGAGCCGTCGTCCCGACCGTTCCTGCGCGCGACGCCGGGCCCCCGCCCTCTGTGTACGACTACTCGAAGCCGAAGCTGAAGTTCACGAGGCCGGAACCGGAACCCGAAGTGAAGAAGCCGGAGCCGGTCCCTGAGCCCGAGGTCGAGGAGAGCACGCCCCCGCCTCCCGCACCGGCACCGAAGCAAGAGGCAAAGACCGAAGTCAAGCCCGAGGCCAAGCCCGAGATTGCACCCCCTACGCCGGCTACCCCAGCGCCGATTCCGCAGCCGAAGGCCGAGGTCGCCCCACAACCCCCTTCACCCGAACCGAAGCCCGGAC